>OBXC01000038.1_pt1 | contig 144921 bp, 137 predicted proteins | sample 1538111 | NCBI WGS metagenome assembly OBXC01 (sample SAMEA2580137, study PRJEB22360) | human gut metagenome | biome: human gut; feature: human-associated habitat; material: faeces | place: Denmark | collected 2008/2010
TCTGCTCATGTATGGGAGTCACCGTTTGCTCCGAACAAAGTTCCTGCCCCTGTTTGTGCAGCGGCGTTGTCCGGCTCGCCCACGGAAAGTGTGAGGTCATGGCGCAGTAGGGATAAGCTGTGAAAAGAAGCATGGACGCCCCCCGAAAAGGAGAGCGTCCATGCTTCTTGCTGTATCCGAATGGAGGAGATTGCGAAATCAGTGATTGTCCGGGCAGACGATTTCCAGCATCTGATCGAAAACCTCTTCCATCTGCCGCACCAGTGTGAACTGGGTGCGGGCACGGTCGAGGTTGTGGTTCGGGCGGGCAATATGGAAATAATGGTCGCCCTCCAGATAGTCGGTCAGGAAACGGATGCCGCATTCCAGTGTCATGAGCTTAGCACCCCAGGCAAGACTTCTTTTTTCAGCTGTGTGCATGGTGGAGCCAGCAGTGGAAAGATAGCCTTTGGCAAACACTTCATACAGATGCAGGTCAAAGTGGACTTTGCTCTGGTCTGGTTCATCCTCGGCGCAGTCGTTGGCACCGGTGCGGATGGAATCGCCGAAGTCGTAGGCCGAAAGTCCCGGCATCACGGTGTCGAGGTCAATGACACAGATGCCTTTGCCAGTGGCTTCATCGAGCAGAACATTATTGATTTTGGTATCATTATGGGTGACACGCAGCGGGATCTCACCAGCGGCCAGTTGATCCAGCAGAACGTGGCAGTCCTTTTCCCGTGCATGGATAAAAGCAATCTCCGGCGCAATGGTTTTGACTCGACCCAGTGCATCGGCTGCAAGAGCTTTTTCAAAGTTTGCATAACGGTTGGGCGTATCGTGAAAACGGGCAATGGTTTCGTGAAGGGTTGAAGCAGGATAATCGGCCAGCTGGTTCTGGAACTTGCCCAGTGTTTCTGCCACAGTGCGGAAGTCTGCCTCACAGCCGACCTGTTGCAGACAGACGGTATTCTCTACAAAATCATAGGCTCTCCAGGCGTTGCCTTCAGAATCAATATAGTACGCTGCGCCGGACAGAGTGGGAATGACGTTCAGGCATTCCCGGCTAGGATCGCCGCCCTCTGCCTGAATCTTTGTCCGTAAATGCCGGGTCACGCCACAGATGTTTTCCATCAGTCCTGCTGGATCGGTGAATGTATCGGTGTTGATGCGCTGTAAGATAAAGCGTTTGGTGTGATCTGCCCGCCAGACCACAAAGGTGTCATTGATGTGGCCCTCACCATAGTGGTGTGGATCGCAGACCGTCGGCCCACCAAAATCAAAGGCGGATGCAGCAGCGCAGAGAATGGGTTCGGTGACAGGTTTCATTTGAAGTTCCTTGTTTCTTTTTATCTTTCATGCCGTTTTGCCGGGGCAGGGCGTTGTCCCTGCCGTACCTGACGGCGGTATTCGTTGGGAGTCAGCCCCTCCGCTTTGCGGAAGCACTGGGAAAAATAGCTGGGGGACGAAAAGCCCATCAGTTCGCTGATCTGAGCCAAGCTGTAACCTGTATTGCCCAGCATATATTTGCTTTCCTCAATGCGGCGGCAATTCAGATAGGTGATGGGAGAGATGCCGTACTCTTTTTGAAAGGTGTGGGCCAGATAATACTTATTGATGTGTGCGATCTCTGCCAGACGGTCAAGTGAGATGTCCTCCCGGAAGTTGCTGTCCAGATATCGCTTGATCTCTACACACTCCCGGCTGTCAGACCGTGGCGTTTCTTCCACCTGCAAAGAGAGCGTTGTGCAGCGTACCAGCCAGATCAGCAGCACCTCCAGCAAGTCCTGACAGACGGTTTCGCAGCCATCCAGACTGCGGTCGGCTTCGGCAAGCAGCATATGCAGCAGAGTGACCATCCGCTCCCGATTTTCCCGGCAGTTGAAGATAGCATAAGAAGAATCAGCCTTGCCGAATAAGATCTCAATGCCAGCCACACCCAGAACGATATATTCAAGCGGTGAAGCGTTCAGACTCAATTCCGTGTGCTCCACCTGTGGATTGACGATAATCATATCATCCGGTTTGACCGGATAAAGCTGACCGCTTAAATAAAACTGTCCTTCTCCGCTCAGGCAATAGAACAGCTCCGTGCAGGAATGGGTGTGAGCCGTGCTGTTCCAGTCGCCGCCGAATTTGCTTTTGCTGATGTACAGCAAGCGAAAGGACTCACGGGGAGCGGGAGCATGACGGATATCAAAGCGTTCGGTGCTCATAACAGGCTCCTTTTGAGGCAAAACGCAAAAACTATAAAAATAAAAGCAAGATACTAAAAATGCAAGCCTAAAAACGATGCGTTTTTTCGTGCGTTTTTTCTCATTATAGAGGCAATGAAGAAAAAATGCAAGCCCTGATTTTTGGACGGGTTCAATACTTTTGCCTTCGATATAGTGCAAAAAATATGTCAAACTGGTTACAGGCGGGGAAAATGTACCAAAACTACAGTACAAATTTTATTGCTTTTGCTGAAAGAATTTTTCGAAAAGCAATATTTCTAAAAAACTAAACAACAAAGACCTTGTTGCGAACCGTAAAAACCTCTATATTGGAACCAGAAAAAACCACAGCCCTCTCGGACGAAGCCTGTTTGCCCCGGCTGTGTTTTGAACGGAACTTTATGATGGAGGATACACTATGAAACGCATTTCTCGTCGCAATTTTCTGAAAGTGGCTGGCGTGGGTGCCGCTGCACTGGGCCTGGCCGCCTGTGGTGGTGCTGCCAGCTCCACCGCGTCCAGCACGGCATCTTCTGCCGCTACTTCTTCCGCAGTGGCTGCGGACGTCACCATCAAGGTTGCTGCCATCGAGACCGGCTACGGCGCTGAGATGTGGAAAAAGGTCACCGAGGCCTTTACCGCTCAGACCGGCATCAAGGTGGAACTGACCACCGACAAAAAGCTGGAGGACGTCATCGGCCCCTCCATGCAGGGCGGCGATTACCCCGATGTGGTCCATCTGGCCACCGGCCGTGAGGCTGCCCTCACGGAGCAGTTCATCAAGGGAAACCTGATCGCTGACATCACCGACGTGCTGAGCATGACCGTGCCCGGCGAGAGCAAGAAGGTCAGCGAGAAGATCGCCGGCGGCTTTACCGACACTTCTCTCACCAACCCCTACGGCGATGGCAAGACCTACCTGGCCCCCATGTTCTACAGCCCCTGCGGCCTGTTCTACAACGCCGGCTTCCTGAAGGAAAAGGGCTGGGACGTGCCCAAGACCTGGGACGAGATGTGGGAGCTGGGCGAAAAGGCAAAGGCTGAGGGCACTTACCTGTTCACCTACCCCACCACCGGCTACTTCGACGCCTTCTTCTATGCGCTGATGTACGCCGCAGGCGGCCCCGACTTCTTCAACAAGGCCACCCACTACGAAGAAGGCATCTGGGACACCCCCGAGGCAAAGACCTGCTTTGATATCGTGGCAAAGCTGGCTTCCTACACCAACCCCATCACCCCCGCACAGGCCAACGATCAGGACTTTACCCAGAACCAGCAGCTGGTGCTGGACAACAAGGCCCTGTTCATGCCCAACGGCACCTGGATCGTGGGCGAGATGGCCGAAGCACCCCGTGCAGACGGCTTTGAGTGGGGCATGACCGCTCTGCCCGCTGTCAAGGCCGGCGGCGACAGCTACAGCTACACCTGGTTCGAGCAGGCATGGATCCCGGCCGGTGCCGAGCATCTGGATGCTGCCAAGCAGTTCGTGGCTTACCTGTACAGCGACGAAGCCTGCAAGCTGTTTGCCGAGAGCGGTGCGATCCAGCCTGTGCTGGGCATCGCCGACAGTCTGGAAGGCGACAACAAGATGTTCTACTCCATCTACGACAACGGCGCAAAGGCTGCCATGGGCAACTTTGCTTCCTTCACCGCTATCCCCGGTGTGGAGGTGCGCACCGTGTTCTTCGACCCTGTCAACTCTCTGGTGTCCGGCAGCATGACCGAGCAGCAGTGGATCGACGGCATCAAGTCCGCCAGCGACCAGATGCGCGCCAACATCATCGAGTAAAAACGAAGCTGCATCCGAAAACAGCTTCCAAGGCCCTGCCCAGCGGAGGCGGTTTTGACCGCCTCCGCTTTTTTGGGTTTCTGGATTCCAGTAGAAAGGAACGGTTTGTCTATGAAATCTGACAAAAGCCGCAAACGGTTCGTGTTCCTCTGTGTGGCACCGGCCACCATCCTGTTTTTCATTTTTATGATTTTGCCGACCCTCAATGTGTTCCGCATGAGCCTGTATGAGCGTGGAGCCTACTCGCCAAACGAAACCTTTGTCGGGCTGAAAAACTTTCAGCATCTGCTGAAGGACACCCAGTTCATCCGCTCCATGCAGAACATGATTCTGCTGGTGGTGGTCGTTACCATCATCACCTTTGCGTTTGCGCTGGTGTTTGCAGCCATCCTGACCCGCGAAAAAATCAAGGGGCAGAATTTCTTCCGCATCATTTTCTATATCCCGAACATCCTGTCTGTGGTCGTCATCTCCGGTATCTTCTCTGCCATCTATAAGCCGGAGAATGGTATGCTGAACAGCATTATCGGGCTGTTCCGGGATATGACTGACCCTATCCTCTGGAAAGGCGAAAAGTTGGTCATTCCGTCCATCATCATTGCTATGGTCTGGCAGGCTGTGGGCTACTACATGGTGATGTATATGGCTTCCATGTCCTCGGTGCCTGCCAGCTTGTACGAGAGTGCCAATCTGGACGGAGCGGGCCGTCTGACCCAATTCTTCCAGATCACGATTCCTCTGGTCTGGACGAACATCCGTACCACTCTGACCTTCTTTATCATTTCTACCATCAATATGGCGTTCCTGTTTGTCAAGGCGATGACCAGCGGCGGGCCCAACGGTGCCTCGGATGTGGCCCTGAACTATATGTACAGCCAGAAAGATGCAGGTCTGTACGGTTACAGCATGGCAATCGGTGTGGTTATCTTCCTGTTCTCGTTTGCCTTGTCCGCCTGTGTCAATCGTGCCACCAGCCGTGAACCGCTGGAGTTTTAAGGAGGAAAAACATGAAGAAAACGGAAGAAAAATCCTCCCATTCGGCGGAGGGCCTGTACAAATTTTTCATCTATTTTGTGCTGATCCTGCTGGCTGTGACGATCATTGTGCCGGTGGCATGGGTGTTTATGGCATCCATCAAGCAGAACGCAGAGTTCTACGGCAACCCCTGGGCACTGCCTGCCGGATTCTACTGGCAGAACTTCGTCAATGCGTGGAATGGAGCCAAGATGGGCGAATATATGCTCAACTCCGTTCTGGTCACAGCACTGGCTCTGGTGCTACTGCTGGTGATTGCGCTTCCGGCAGCTTACTGCCTGTCCCGTTTCCGGTTCAAGGGGAGCAAGCTGCTGAACACGCTGTTTATGGCAGGTCTGTTCATCAATGTCAACTATATCGTAGTTCCCATCTTCCTGATGCTGCGTGATGGTGATGTGTGGCTGAAAAACCATATTGGCAGCGGCTTTTTGCTGAACAACCTGTTCATTCTGGCTGTCGTGTATGCAGCTACGGCACTGCCCTTTACCATCTACCTGCTGTCGGGCTACTTTGCCACCCTGCCCCACGATTTTGAGGAGGCCGCCTATATCGACGGTGCAAGCTATTTTTCCACCATGACCCGCATCATCTTCCCCATGGCAAAGCCCTCCATCATCACTATTATCCTGTTCAACTTCCTGTCTTTCTGGAATGAGTACATCATCTCCATGACCCTTATGAGTTCCACCAGCGCACCCCGTACTCTGCCGGTGGGTCTGCTGAATCTGATGCAGGCCCAGCAGAGTGCTGCGCAGTACGGCACCATGTACGCAGGTCTTGTGCTGGTGATGCTGCCCACTTTGATTTTGTACATCTGTGTGCAGAAGCAGCTGACGCAGGGCATGACGGTTGGCGGCTTGAAAGGATAAGGTGACAAAACATGAAAACATTCTGGAAAACGCATCCTGCCCTGCGCATCGTGCTGATGATCGTGCTGTTTGTGCTGTCCATTGCATTGGTGGTGGCAGGCTGGAAAATGACCGGACAGCTGGCAGGGCTTGGCATCATGCTTGTGGGCGTGGCACTGCTGCTGGCGGTACTGGCCATTTACAACGCAACCTATCAGGATTAAGGATAAGAGAGGAAAACTATGGAAGATAAGTGCAAGACCGGGCGCGTTACCATTCCGACCGACCTGGATGTGGTGCCCGAAACGCTGGAGATTCTGAAAAAGTGGGGCGCGGATGCCATCCGTGACTGTGATGGTACGGATTTTCCGCAGGAACTGAAAAACGCCGATGCAAAGATCTATTCCACCTATTATACCACGCGCAAGGATAACGCGTGGGCCAAAGCAAACCCGGACGAGGTGCAGCAGTGCTACATCATGACCGGCTTCTACACCGCCCCCGGCGACACCGTGACCATCCCGCTGATGAAGGGCATCAGCCCGGAGCTGATGCAGGTGAACACCAACGATGACATCACCCGCTGGTGGGAGGTCATGGATCGCTCTACGGGCCAGCCTGTGCCGCCAGAACAATGGAGCTATGCGGATGGCAGCGTGACCGTGCAGGCGGTGCCGTTCCATGAGTATACCGTGAGTTTCCTTGCCTATCTCATCTGGGATCCGGTGCATATGTACAATGCCACCACCAACGGCTGGACGAATTTCGAGCATCAGATCACGTTTGATGTGCGCCAGCCGAAAACCCACAAATATTCCATGGAGCGTCTGCGGAAGTTCATCCAGGAGCATCCGTATGTGAACGTCATCCGCTACACCACCTTCTTCCACCAGTTCACCCTGATCTTCGACGAGCTGAAGCGGGAGAAGTTCGTGGACTGGTATGGATACTCTGCTTCGGTCAGCCCTTATATCCTCAACCAGTTTGAGCAGGAAGTGGGCTACAAGTTCCGCCCGGAGTACATCATCGATCAGGGCTACTATAACAACCAGTACCGAGTGCCCAGCAAGGAATACCGTGATTTTCAGGCGTTCCAGCGGCGCGAAGTAGCAAAGCTGGCCAAAGAAATGGTGGACATCACCCACGAGTGCGGCTGCGAAGCCATGATGTTCCTGGGCGATCACTGGATCGGCACCGAGCCCTTTATGCCGGAGTTCAAGACCATCGGGCTGGACGCCGTGGTGGGCAGCGTGGGCAATGGCTCCACGTTGCGTCTGATCTCTGACATCGAGGGCGTGAAGTACACCGAGGGCCGTTTCCTGCCGTACTTCTTCCCCGACACCTTCCACGAGGGCGGCGACCCGGTGCGGGAAGCCAAGGAGAACTGGGTCACAGCCCGCCGCGCCATCCTGCGCAAGCCCATCGACCGCATTGGCTATGGCGGCTATTTGAAACTGGCCTTGCAGTTCCCGGAGTTCGTGGACTACGTGGAGAGCGTCTGCAACGAGTTCCGCGAACTGTACGAGAACATCAAGGGCACCACACCCTACTGTGTCAAACGGGTGGCGGTGCTGAACTGCTGGGGTAAAATGCGGGCATGGGGCTGTCACATGGTGCATCACGCCCTCTATTACAAGCAGAACTATAGCTATGCCGGTGTCATTGAGATGCTGTCCGGTGCGCCCTTTGATGTGAAATTTATCAGCTTTGAGGATATCAAGAACGATCCGCATCTGCTGGATTCGTTGGATGTCATTATCAATGTCGGCGATGCCGACACCGCACACACCGGCGGCATCTGGTGGGAAGACCCGGAGATCTCCTCCGCCATTCGCCGGTTCGTCTGGAACGGCGGCGGCTTTATCGGCGTGGGTGAGCCTTCCGGTCACCCGTATCAGGGCCACATTCTCCAGCTTGCCAGCGTGCTGGGCGTGGAGGAAGAAAACGGCTTCACCCTGAACTACGACAAGTACAACTGGGAAGAACACCCGGACCATTTTATTCTGCAGGATGCTGACCAGCCCATCGACTTCGGTGAGGGAAAGAAGAATATTTATGCCTTGGAAGGCACGGAAGTGCTGGTGCAGCGGAATAAGGAAGTGCAGATGGCGGCACACGACTTCGGCAAGGGTCGTGCCGTGTACATCAGCGGTGTGCCTTACAGTTTTGCCAACAGCCGCACCCTTTACCGCGCTATCCTGTGGAGTACCCACAGCGAGGAGGAACTGCATACATGGTTCAGCTCCAATTATAATGTAGAAGTTCACGCCTACGTCAAGAACGGCAAGTATTGTGTGGTGAACAACACCTACGAGCCGCAGGATACCACAGTTTATACGACTGATGGCAACAGCTTTGACCTGCATCTGGATGCCAATGAAATCAGATGGTATGAAATTTAAGTTCTCCTTCTTATCAATCTGTGCAGTGAACGACCACTGCACAGCATAAGAGAAAGCGGTGACTTTCCATAATACGGAAAGTCACCGCTTTTGTTTGCTGTTCAACAAGGCGGCAATGATTTTTGCGGCTTCTTTGAAATTGTTAGTTAATACCGCCCATGTTTCACATGAGGCGGTGGCAGATTCTCTTTCAGATTCATCATGGACAAGATACAACAAAATATGCACAAAATCGAAGTGTTTGACTGAAATGCAAAAAGATAAGCTGCCGATGCGAAAAAACTGTAAAGAACGGCGTGAAAACCAGTTGACAATGTTGAAAGCTGTGGTAGAGATACCGGGACAGAGTGCAAAAGGAAAAGAGCAAAGGCGAAGATATGCCCCTGCTCTTTGGCATTGAAGAGATTTCAGATTTCAGTCCGCTGTGTCCAATATGCGCCAGCCGTCCATCAGATCTGAATTTTCCATAATAAAGGTGTGGGCGGTGTCTTGTCCCCACGAGTTGTCGTATTTCAGCATCAGATAATCGCTCAACTCGGTTCGATTTTTGAACTTCAACAAGCGATACGGCTCCTGAAAAGCAACCTTTTCGACAAAATATACCGCATCCGATGTGGGAAGCATAACGCCGATATGACCGATCATAAGAGAATTGTCCGTTTCAGAGAACTGATCGTGCAGGACTACGGAGACGAGACGGATCTTATCATCTTCTACGAAGGAGAGACCGCGTTTCTTCCATTCCTGTTGAATCGTTTTCAAATGGGTAGGAATATCGGTCGTATTGGTGGTTTTAACCGGGGCGAACAGCGCATCAAACTTTTGCCTTCCGTCGCCGCAAAGGGATTCCGGGTCAGAATCCAGTGTTTCATAGTCCATAAACAGGGTGTCCTCGGCTGAGTCAAGGTCTGCCTTGCCCGTGACAGTGATAAAATCACCGAACAGCCCACAAGCAGTGATCCGACAGTTCCAGCCGGGGAAGGTATCGTATTTTTCTGTCCATGCGTCCTGCATGGAGTAAGGATCGTATTTCAGATCCAAAGGCTTGGCGTTTTCAAACCCTGTGGTGAGCCATGCCGGGTCCACAGCATTGTTGAACTTCTGCACATGATCGAAGAAGGTCCGTATCCGCAGGTCGGACACGCCGGCATCCTGCAAAAGCTTGGAAAGAAGAGCTTGTGTATCCGAATCTGCCAAATTGGAGTATTCGATCTGCTGAAGGACAGGCAGAGAAGTTTTTGGAGTGCAGCCCCCTGCCAGAAACGCACCGCAAAAAAGTGCAGCGGAGCAGACAAGAAAAGTTCGACGTTTCAAAAATGGTCACCTCGTTGTGTTTTTCGGAAAGTTTCTTTGAGTGCCGGAGTCTCCACCATAGGCGAAGAGAGCAACGCCATCGGTCTTATAACGAATGGTATCACAGATAAACAAAGAAAATCAATGACTTCTGTCGTATTTGACCCTATATAATGTTGCAGTATCCATATCCCATACGGCTAACGTCCATGTAGAGAAAGTCGATGCGGCAGCTTTCTGAACGATTTTCTTCATGTCGGACACAACAGGAGTATACCCAAGTTGGAATAAAAATTTTCCGTTTTTTCCGAACAGAAGGTTCAAATCACTTTCCAGATAGACGGAGGATACCAACTTGCGAAGCGCGGCACGGCAATCCCATAGATTTCCCCATGCTGCAGGGTGAGTTTTACGGTACGCAGTGCCAGCAAGCAAGATGGAGGGGCCTTGCCCCGACAAGTTCGGATTTGTCCAGTTCTGCTGGCTTTTTTGCTGCAACAAAAGGCCGGGGCAGGGGAGAACCCTCTGTCCCGGCCTTTCTGCGCGATGCGGGGGCCGTCAGCCCTCCATCTTGTGCTCCACGAAGTCGCCCACCATCTTGTCCAGCTGGCTCACGGCGTGCTCGGCACCTTTGGCGATCTTGCGGGCGGTGCGGCGCAGCTGGCGCTGGCTCGTGTTGGTGGCCATGACGCCGGCGGCACCCAGTGCGGCACCGGCGGCCATGCCGATCAGGAGCGGGGCGGTGGAGCTTGTGTGTTCGTTTTTCATAGGAGGCACTCCCTTCGAATCAAAATTTTTGGGCTGCGAGGGTAGTATTTCCACCAAAGGATTCACTATACGCTTTTTTTGTGCAGGAAAATGTGGTATACTGTATCATATGCTGATAAACTGGGCTGGTTATGGGCTGGCTTGGTTTATGGGAAAAGGCATATTCTGCGAAGGAGGTTTCTTTTTTGCTGAAGATAACGGAACCGAAAAAAGTTCTCTGCATCCATGACCTTTCCGGTGTGGGGCGCTGCAGTCTGGCGGTCATCCTGCCGGTGCTCAGCGTCATGGGCATCCAGCCGGTGGCACTGCCCACGGTGGTGCTTTCCACCCACACCGGCGGCTTCGGGACACCGGCCCGTCTGGACGGCTGCGCCTACGGCGAGGCCGCACTGGAACATTACCGGGAGCTGGGGCTGAGCTTCGACTGCATTTACACCGGCTACCTCGGAGGCGAGGAGCAGGCCGCGCTGGCCGAAAAGGCCTTTGACCTCTGGCCCTCGGCCTATAAGGTGGTAGACCCCGTGATGGGCGACAACGGCAAGGCTTACGCTACCGTGACCCCGGCCTTCATCGACCGGATGCGGCAGCTCTGCCGCCGGGCCGACCTCATCCTGCCCAACGCCACCGAGGCCGGCCTGCTGCTGGAAAAAGAGCTGCCCGCCCAGCTGGACGAGGAAAGCGCCCGGGCGCTGGCCGACGAGCTGGCGGCGTCGCTGACCCCCAACGTGGTGGTCACCGGCCTGCAGCTGGACAAGTACATCGCCTGCGCCGGTGCAGGCCGCGACCGCTTCGTGGTCAAGAAGCTGCATATTGCCCGCAGCTTCCCCGGCACGGGCGACCTCTACGGTGCGGTGCTCATCGGCTCGCTCATCCAGGGCAACGCCCTGAGCGCAGCGGCAGACAACGCGGCAGAGTTCGTGGCGCTGGCCATCCAGAAAACGCCCTGCGACCAGGACACCCGCTTCGGCGTCTGGTTTGAGCCGCTGCTGCCCCGCCTGTGTCCGATGGGGGAGGAGTAAACAGCGATGAGTGAAAAACCGACCCTGAACATCGTTCTGGTGGAGCCGCGCATCCCCCAGAACACCGGCAACGTGGCCCGCACCTGTGCCTGCACGGCCTGCCGCCTCCATCTGGTGGGGCCGATGGGCTTTGCCATCGACGACAAGAAGCTCAAGCACGCCGGGCTGGATTACTGGCACTATCTGGACATCAGCTACTACGACAGTCTGGATGACTTCTTCTCGAAGAACGGTGGGCCTTTCTACTACTTTACGACCAAAGCGCCCCAGCGCTACACCGACATCGCCTACCCGGACGGGGCTTACCTCGTGTTCGGGCGGGAAGATGCCGGTCTGCCGGAGGCGCTGCTGGCAGCCGATCAGGAGCACTGCATCCGGATGCCCATGCGGGACACCTGCCGCAGCCTGAACCTGTCCAACAGCGTCGCCGTGGGCGTATACGAGGTACTGCGCCAGTGGGACTTCCCGGAGCTGCTGGACCACGGCCACCTGCGAGACTACGAATGGAAATGAGGAACACTATGAGCAAAATCGCGATTTTGACCGACTCCTCCTGCGACATCCCGCAGGAGCTGGCCGAGAAATACGGCATCGACATTATGGGCTTCCACATCCTGCTGGACGACGAAGACATCGTGGAGCGTGAAAAGTACACCCCCGAGGAGTTCTACGACAAGATGCGCGCCGCCAAGGGCATCCCCTCCACGGCTGCCATCACCCCCATCCAGTTCTGTGAGAAATACTGCCAGTATGTGGATGAGGGCTACACCGATGTCATCCATGTCCCCATCAACCGCTCCGGTTCTTCCACCTACAACAACGCTGTCATGGCGCAGGGGATGCTGCGGGAGGAGCGCCCGGAACACCACCTGAACATCCATCTGCTCGACCCCCACACCTACTCGATGGTGTTCGGCTGGTATCTGTGCGAGATGGCCCGCAAGCTGCAGAACGGCGCGGAGCTCCGCCACGTTATCAGCGAGTTTGAGACCCAGATGAACAAGATGGAGATCATCCTCGGACCCTACAGCCTCAAGCAGATGAAGAAGAGCGGCCGCATCTCTGCCGCCGCCGCGGTCATGGGCGAGCTGATGGGCATCCGCCCCATCATCACCCTTATCGACGGCAAGACCAGGGTGGAGAGCAAGGTGCGCGGCGACGACAAGGTCATCCCCGCCATGATCGACCTGTGCAAAAAGCGCACCGAGGGCGTGGAGGACTTCGATTATATGATCGGCCACACCTCCATCCCTCAGGCCGCTGAGCTGGAAAAAGCCTGCCGCAAAGCCTTCGGCAAGGCTCCGCTCGTCACCTTCAATCTGGGCGGCGTCGTTTCGGCCAATACCGGCCCCGACACCCTTGCGCTGGTCTATGTGGGCAAGCCCCGGGACTGAGCATATCACGGAAAGACTGCTGCTGTGCGGCAGTCTTTTTTCGTATCGCCGTTGCATTCCGGCCCAAACTATGGTATAATTCTTCACGCTGTGCCTGCGGGTACGGCTCCTTAAAGAGCAACTTAGGATTTTAGGCTCCCCGGCGTGTCTCGAACCATGCCGGGCCAAACCCACGGGGGCTGGCGGTCCCCGCGCGGTCAAAATCAAACCGCTGGAGTTATACTATGAAAAATCAGAACCTTTCCGTCCGTAAACTGGCCCGCTGCGGCATGGTCGCAGCCCTTTACGTCGTGCTCTGCATGGCACTGCAGCCGTTCTCTTACGGCGCAGTGCAGGTGCGTGTGGCCGAGGCGCTCTGCCTGCTGCCCGTGTTCGGTGCCGAGTACATTTTCGGCGTGGTGCTGGGCTGCTTCCTGGCAAACCTGCTGGGCTCCACCATCGTGGACGTCATCTTCGGCACTCTGGCCACCCTGCTGGCCTGCCTCGTGACCTACAAGCTGCGGAACATCCGCTTCAAGGGTCTGGCCCTTGCGGCCTCGCTGCCCCCGGTGGTCTTCAATGCCGTCATCATCGGCATCGAGATCGCGGTGATGTTCCCGGACCCCTCTTCCAGCGCACCCCTCTGGCTGGCCTGCGTCACCAACGGCATCTCCGTGGGCATCGGTGAGCTCATCAGCTGCACCGTGCTGGGCGTTCTGCTGGTCCGCATCATCGAGGCAAGCCCGGCGGTCAGGAAGGTCTTCGAGTCCTGAACCTGATCCCTTCCGGCGGGCGGGCCTGATCGAGCAGGCCCTCTGCCGGGGCATGAAAGGCTATTTTATCGGGTTGCTCGGCCTTTCGGACAATCGATATAGAACGGTGAAGCGCCGCGCGGGAAACTGTGCGGCGCTTTTCCTTTATAAAAGAAACGAAAGAGCGCTGATTCTACTGCGCGTCGGTTGCGCGGGAGGGTGCGGACCGGTACAATGAAGCCAGAAACGGACGAAGAACGTCCGACAGGAGGCAAAACATATGTACGAACTGGACAAGGCTGCATTCGGCCATTTTCTGGCACAGCTGCGCAGAGAAAAGGGGATGACCCAGAAGGAGCTTGCCGCGACGCTGTACGTGTCCGACAAGGCCGTCAGCAAGTGGGAACGGGGACTGAGTGTGCCGGACATCTCGCTGTTGGTGCCGCTGGCCGAGCAGCTGAACGTGACGGTGGCCGAGCTTCTGCAGGGACGCCGGGTAGAGGAGGAACAGCGCTTCACCCGCGAGGAGACCGAAGACCTCATCCGCAAGGCGCTGACCTTTTCGGCAGAGCCGCCGGAGCGCCGTCAGGCGCGGACGAAGAAGTATCTGCCGGTGTATGTCATCTGCTGCGTGCTGGGCGTCGCAGAAGCGCTGGCCGTCTGGGCGGCGGGACTGACCGACATCGAGGGAGCGCTGGCTCTGCTCATCACCAGTGTGGTTTTCGGCGTCGTCTACGGGGCATATGCCATGTTCTGGATGGCCGAGACCCTGCCCCGCTACTACGACGAGAACCGCATCTGCAACTTTGCACAGGGTGCGTTCCACATCCACATCCCGGGGGTGTACTACAACAACCGCAACTGGAAGCATATCCTGCGGGCGTTCCGGGTCTGGTCGATGGCGTCGCTGGTGCTAGTGCCGCCCTGCACGGCGGGGGCCGTCCTGCTTGAACGCGCCACCGGCTGGCAGGTGTGGGTCGCGGTGCTGGTGGTGTATATCGCCTCGCTGGGCGGGGCGATCGTGATACCGGCGAAGAGGTTTGAGTGAGGGAGATAAGGCTCTCCCCTTGGGAGAGCTGGCGAGCGAATGCGAGACTGAGAGGGCAAGCTCGTTGTGACAGAACCGCCACGCAGCGATAAGCAGACCCTTTGTCAGAGCGATACTATCGCCGCGCGTGAGTTTCTCTGTCAGCATCCTTGCCCTCTCCGTCATTGCTCCGCAATGCCACCTCTCCCAGAGGGAGAGGCTCTGGCGTGGCGGAAAGCCTGATTTCTTCGCCGGAGGCTCTCCTGCTAGGGAAACAGTCGAACGAAGTGAGACTGAGAGGTCGTACAGAGGACATCCCTCTCTGAGACCCGCATATTATCTGGCCAAGTGACAAATTATCGACGATGCATCGGCAAGAAAGTCACTTGGCCAAGGTGGCCAAATGGGCGATGCTGACCAAGTGACTCACTTGGCCAATGGGGGTCACTTGGCCAAACTGGCCAAGTGGCAAAATATAACGTAACTATATTATTAAATGGTCACTTGGCCACATAATCTACTACAGTATACAGGAGAAACTTACATGCTCAAGGATTCACAGCTCGACCTCTGCGGACGGGTGGATTTTGCCCGCACGACACCGCTGCTGGCGCGGGACGAGGCGTTCTCGTTTGCCTGCGCAGGCTGCGGCGGCTGCTGCCGGGGGCGGGAGGACATTGTGCTGTCGGGCTTCGACCTCTGGCGAATCGCGGGTCGGCTGCGTCTGCCGCCCCAGACCGTGGCCCGGGCCTTCTGCCGCGCGTCTATCGGGCAGGTGAGCCATCTGCCGGTGCTGCGGCTGGCCCCCGTGAGGGAGGAGCGGAACAACTGCCCTTTCCTCACCGAGAACCACTGCGCCATCCACGACGCCGAACCGCTGGTCTGCGCCCTCTACCCGCTGGCGCAGGAGATCAGCAGGGAAGGGGAGGTGAGCTATTTTTTGCAGCCCACCGGCTGCGGAGGGCGTGTCGTCGAAGCCAAAGTGGAGGACTATCTGGCCCGCTACGACGTCCCTGCCCGGGAAAAGACCGACGTCCGCTGGGCGCAGACCTGCATGGACCTGGAAGACTTGGTGGAGCCGCTGGACGCCGCCCTCGAGCCGCCCCTGCGCCGCCGGATGCAGGCGAAGCTTTGGCAGGCACTCTATTTTAAGTTTGACTATGAGAAAGAGTACCTCCCTCAGCTGGAAGAAAACCTCGTCTGGCTGGGCGCAGAGCTGCAAAAACTGACGGACTATCAGCAGAGAAGAAACACCTATCGAAAAAAGTGATAGATATATTCATTTTAATAGATAATTAGAACCGAAACGGCGTTGCCATCGGAGGGAAATCGTGATATACTTCACGAGTGTAAAGCAGAGGCTGCTCTGCTGGACATTCAAATGCTTTTCGGCGCGGCGTCCTGCTGCCGCGTAGATGGAAAAATGAGGGAGTAATCATTATGCGTAAAATCACTCGTCGTTCGTTTCTGGCTGCTGCCGCTGTCTGCGGCGCTGCTGCTGCCCTGACCGCCTGCGGCGGCTCTTCTGCATCCTCCACGGCTGCCTCTTCTGTGGCATCTTCTGCCGCAGCCGGCTCCGCTGCCGCTTCCGGCGACACCTACACCATCGGCATCTGCCAGCTGGTGCAGCACGCCGCTCTGGACGCTGCAACGCAGGGCTTTGAGGACGCTCTGACCGCAGAGTTCGGCGACAACGTGAAGTTCGACTTCCAGAACGCACAGGGTGACTCCGCTACCTGCGCCACCATCGCCAACGGCTTCGTTTCCTCCGGCGTTGACCTCATCATGGCAAACGCCACCCCCGCTCTGCAGGCTGCACAGTCTGCCACCAACGAGATCCCCGTTCTGGGTACCTCCGTCACCGAGTACGGCGTGGCTCTGGGCCTGACCGACTTCTCCGGCACCGTCGGCGGCAACATCTCCGGCACCTCTGACCTGGCTCCGCTGGACCAGCAGGCTGATATGATCGTGGAGTGGATGCCCGACGCCAAGAAGGTCGGCCTGCTGTACTGCTCCGCTGAGGCCAACAGCCAGTATCAGGTGGACGAGGTCCAGAAGTATCTGGAGGCCAAGGGCGTCACCGCGACCCAGTACGCTTTCTCCGACTCCAACGACCTGTCTTCCGTCTGCCAGAAGGCCGCTGACGAGAACGACGCTCTGTATGTCCCCACCGACAACACCGTCGCTGCCAACACCGGCATCGTGGACGGCATCTGCCGCCCGGCCAAGAAGCCCGTCTTCGCCGGTGAGGAGGGCATCTGCTCCGGCTGCGGCGTGGCCACCCTGTCCATCAGCTACTACGACCTGGGCCACACCACCGGTGAGATGGCCGTCAAGATCCTGAAGGGCGAGTCCAATGTCTCTGACATGCCCATCGAGTACACCGATGTGACCAAGAAGTACAACAAGACCATCTGCGACGACCTGGGCCTGACCGCTCCCGAAGGCTACGAGGCCATCGAGGGCTGATAAGGGATAACCTCTCAGTCTGCCTTCGGCAGACAGCTCCCCTACCGAGGGGAGCCTCTGGCGAAGAGGAAAAGCTTTACGGAATGCCAAGGCCTCCCCTCGATAGGGGAGGTGGCACGGCGGAGCCGTGACGGAGAGGTTTAACCACTAAAAAAACAGCGGAGAAGAGCGGTTTTCCCGCCCTTCTCCGCTTTCCCGTATCAAACGGGGCTATAAAAAAGTGTAATTTAGGAGGAATCATTTTGGAAATGCTTGCAAGACTGGCGAACCTGCCCGGTGCTCTGCCGGGTGCGTGCGCACAGGGCCTCATCTGGGGCATCATGGCCATCGGCGTTTACCTCACCTACCGCATCCTTGATGTGGCGGACCTGACCGTGGACGGCTCCTTCGGCACCGGCGGTGCAGTCTGCGTCATGTGCCTGCTCTCGGGCCAGAACGTCTGGGTGTCCCTGCTGGCTGCCGTGCTGGCGGGCCTCGCCACCGGCCTTGTCACCGGCCTGCTCCACACCTTTATGGGCATCCCGGCCATCCTGTCCGGCATCCTGACTCAGCTGGCCCTCTACTCCATCAACCTGAAGATCATGGGCAAGGCCAACCAGTCCATCAACGTGGACAAGTATGACCTGCTCATCTCCCTGCGCTGGGTCAAGGAGTTCGCGCTCCACAACCCCATCATCATGGTCATTCTGGTGTCGGCTGTGGTCATCGCCGTGCTGTATTGGTTCTTCGGCACCGAGCTGGGCTGCGGCATCCGCGCCACCGGCTCCAACCCCGCCATGTCCCGCGCACAGGGCATCAACACCAACTTCAACATCGTGCTGGGTCTGGCCGTCTCCAACGCTCTGGTGGCGCTGTCCGGCGCTCTGCTGAGCCAGTATCAGGGCTTTGCGGATGTCGGCATGGGCCGCGGCGCCATCGTCATCGGTCTGGCAGCTGTCATCATCGGTGAGGCTGTGTTTGGCCGCATCTTCCACAACTTCGCCCTCAAGATGGTGTCTGTCTCTCTGGGTGCCATCATCTACTACATCGTCATCCAGCTGGTGCTGACCCTCGGCTTTGACGCAAACCTGCTAAAGCTGCTGAGCGCATCTGTCGTGGCTGTCTTCCTCGCCGTGCCGTACTGGAAGGGCAGATACTTCGCAAAGCCTGCGGCCAAAAAGGCAAACAAGGAGGGTGCAAACAATGCTTGAGATACAAAATGTTTCCAAGACCTTCAACGCAGGCACCGTCAACGAGAAGACGGCCCTGAACGGCTTGAACCTGAAGCTGAATGAGGGCGACTTCGTCACCGTCATCGGAGGCAACGGTGCAGGCAAGTCCACCATGCTGAACGCCGTCGCCGGCGTCTGGCCCGTGGACTGCGGCAAGATCATCATCGACGGCGTGGACGTCACCCGTCTGGGCGAGCATCAGCGCGCCGCCTACATTGGCCGCGTCTTTCAGGACCCCATGACCGGCACTGCCGCCACCATGCAGATCGAAGAGAACCTCGCCCTCGCCGCCCGCCGCGGCAAGCCCCGTACCCTCCGCATCGGCATCACCAGGGCGGAGCGGGAGCAGTACCGTGAACTGCTCAAGAGCCTCGATCTGGGCCTCGAGAACCGGCTGACCGCCCGTGTGGGCCTGCTGTCCGGCGGCCAGCGTCAGGCGCTGACCCTGCTGATGGCCACCATGAACAAGCCCAAGCTCCTGCTGCTGGACGAGCACACCGCCGCCCTCGACCCCAAGACCGCCCTCAAGGTGCTGACCCTCTCGGCGAAGATCGTTGAGGAAAACCACCTGACCACCATGATGATCACCCACAACATGAAGGACGCCATCAAGTACGGCAACCGCCTCATCATGATGCACGAGGGTCACATCATCTACGACGTCTCCGGCGAGGAGAAAAAGAACCTGCAGGTCTCCGACCTGCTGGCAAAGTTCCAGATCGCCAGCGGCGGTGAGTTTGCAAATGACAGAATGATCTTGTCCTGATAAACCGCACTTCAAGCTCCTCCGAAAGGGGGAGCTTTTTGCTGCCTGACGGTATGGAAAGGCTCTCCCTTTGGGAGAGCTGGCGCGAAGCGCCTGAGAGGGCAAGGATGCCAGGAGAGAAGCATAAACACAGCGATAGTATCGCTCTGACAAAGAGCCTGCTTATCGCTGCGCGGCGGCTCTTTCGTGCCGGGCTTGCCCTCTCCGTCATTGCTTCGCAATGCCACCTCTCCCAAGGGGAGAGGCTTTGTCGTCGCCGTTGCTTTTTTCTCCTGAACTTCACTTTCCTGATTTACAAAACAGGCCGAATCGTCTATAATAAAGGACGACGGCCTGTTTTTGTGCAAAAACGGCCAAATCCAAGCACTGGGAGGAAATGCTGTGCTCATTCAAATCATCGAGGGCGTCTACCGTCTGTTGTGGGGCGACCTGCTCACCCTGCATCTGGGAAACGTGACCCTCAGTCTTTCGTTTATGGTCATCTTACTGCTGACGGCGGGGGTGTTCTTCACCCTGCGCACGAGGCTTCTGCCGGTGCGGCTGTTCCGGGATATGCTGGCGGCGGTCTGCGAGAAGAACGACAAGGGCAGCGGCCTCTCGTCCTTCCAGACGCTGGTGGTGTCCACGGCCACCCGGGTGGGTATGGGCAATCTGGTGGGCGTCGTGGCGGCGCTGTCTGTGGGCGGTGCAGGCGCGGTGTTCTGGATGTGGGTGACGGCTCTGCTGGGCGCATCCACCTCCTTTGTGGAGTCCACGCTGGCCCAGAAATACAAGCAGCCCGACCACCTTTACGGCGGCTGGCGGGGCGGCCCGGCCTACTATCTCCACACCCTCGCGGAGCGCAAACGGGGCAGGAAGCTCCGTCGCTCGGTAGCGGCCGGCCTGTTCGCCGTGTCGGGCCTCATCTGCTGGTGCGGCATCAGTCAGGTGGTCAGCAACTCGGTGAGCGAGGCGTTCCAGAATGCGTTCTCCATCCCGCCGCTGGTCACGACGCTGGTGCTGACGGCGCTTGCGGCGGTCATCGTCCTGCGGAAGGAAGCCACCGTCAAGAGCCTCGACGTCATGGTCCCCATCATGGCGGGCTGCTACTTCGTCATGACCCTCTGGATCATCCTCACCCATCTGCCCCAGCTGCCCGATGTCTTCGTCCGCATTTTCTCGGAGGCGCTGGGCCTGCGTCAGGCCGTGGGCGGCGGCTTTGGCGCTGTGGTGATGAACGGCATCAAGCGGGGCCTTTTCTCCAACGAGGCCGGTTCCGGTTCGGCTCCCTGCGCTGCTGCTGCCGCTGAGTGCGACGACCCCGTGAAGATGGGCCTCGTGCAGGCGCTGGGCGTCCTCATCGACACCATCGTCATCTGCAGCTGCACGGCCTTCGTGATGCTGCTGGCTCCCGAGAGCGTGACGAGCGGCCTGCAGGGCATGAACCTTCTGCAGGCGGCGATGCAGTACCATCTGGGCAGCTTCGGCGTCGTCTTCATCGCAGTGACGCTGGCACTGTTCAGCTTCTCTACTTTTATCGGCATCCTCTACTACGCCCGCTGCAACGTGGCCTATCTCTTCGGCGACAGCTGGTTCTGGCAGACGGCCTACAAGGTGCTGGCGCTGGTGATGCTGGTCGTCGGCGGTATGCAGGCCTACACCGTGGTGTGGGACCTCGGCGACGTGGGCATCGGCCTGATGACCATATTCAATATGCTGGCCCTCTACCCGCTGTCGGGCGAGGCGCTGACCGCCCTGCGGGAGTACGAAGCCAAAAAGAAACTCAAGTAAACAAAAAAGCCACCGGCTCAGACAGCCGATGGCTTTCGTTTTATGCGCGGTGACCCAGCCGCATCTTGAAGTCGTTGTAGCCGAAGCGGACCAGCTCCCGGCAGGTGCCGTCCTCAGCCAGCGCCCAGATGGGCGGCAGGGGCATTCCGTTGAAGGTGTTGTTCTTGCAGGTGGTGTAGATGGCCATATCGCCGAAGATGAGCCGGTCGCCCTCGGCAGGCGGGGCGTCGAAGCTGTAGTCTCCCACGACATCGCCCGCGAGGCAGGTCGGCCCGCCGAGGCGGACGGTGCAGGGATTTTCGCCCGGCTCGCCCGCGTCCAGCAGGGGAGGGCGGTAGGGCATCTCGATGACGTCCGGGGTGTGGCAGGCGGCCGACATATCGAGGATGGCGAGGCTGGTGTCACCGTTCTGCAGAGTGTCCAGCACTGTGGTGACGAGATAGCCCGCGTTCAGCGCCCACGCCTCGCCCGGCTCCAGATAGACCTGTACGCCGTACTTCTCCTGCATCCGGGCGATGCAGGCTTCCAGCGTGGCAAGGTCATAGCCCGGGCGGGTGATGTGGTGTCCGCCGCCAAAATTGAGCCATTTCAGCCCCGGCAGCAGGTCGCCGAACTTCTCTTCCACAGCGTCCAGCGTCACGGCCAGAGCGTCGGAGTCCTGCTCACAGAGGGTGTGGAAGTGCAGGCCGTCCAGCAGGGCGGCGAGGCCCGGCTGTTTTGCCAGAGCCGCGTCCCACTGGGCGCGGGTGGTGCCGAGACGGCTGCCCGGGGCGCAGGGGTCATAGATGGCGTGGCCTTCCTGCGTGGAGCGCTCCGGGTTGATGCGCAGACCGACGCTCTTGCCCGCCGCCTTGGCCGCAGGGCCGAACTTTGCCAGCTGGGCCGGGGAGTTGAACACGATGTGGTCGGCGTAATCCAGAAGCTCGTTGAACTCGTCCACCCGGTAGGCGGCGCAGAAGACGTGGTTCTCCTTCTCGGGCAGCTCTTCCTTGCCCAGGCGGCTCTCGTAGAGGCCGCTGGCCTCAGTGCCTGCGAGGCAGGGTGCGAGAAGCGGGTAGAGGTCAAAGTTGGAGAAAGCTTTCTGCGCCAGCAGGATCTTGCAGCCTGTCCGCTGCTGGACCCCCAGCAGAATCTCGCCGTTGCGGCGCAGCTGGGCTTCGTCCAGCAGATAGCAGGGGGTGGGCAGGGAAGCAAGTGCTCCCTCCGAGAGGTTTGCCAGCCCGGCGAAGGGCGGGCGCGTATCGACCAGCCGCATCAGTCCACCAGAGCCGGGCTGTGGCTCTCAGAGCGGGGCAGGCCGTACTTGTCCAGTGCGTCCAGATACGGGTCCGGGTCGAACTCTTCCACGGTGTGGACGCCCTTGGTGGTCCACTTGCCGGTCAGCAGCATCAGTGCGCCGCACATGGCCGGAACGCCGGTGGTGTAGCTGATGGCCTGAGAGCCGACTTCCTTGTAGCACTCCTGGTGGTCGCAGACGTTGTAAATGTAGTAGGTCTTTTCCTTGCCGTCCTTTTTGCCGGTGAAGATGCAGCCGATGTTGGTCTTGCCCTTGGTGCGGGGGCCGAGGCTGGCGGGATCGGGCAGGAGGGCTTTCAGGAACTGGATGGGGACGATCTCCTGACCGTTGAAGTTGATGGGGGTGGTGGAGAGCATCCCCACGTCCTCGAGGCAGCGCATGTGGTCGAGATAGCTCTGGCCGAAGGTCATGAAGAAGCGGATGCGCTTTGCCTCCGGGATGTTCTTTGCCAGAGACTCGATCTCCTCGTGGTGGAGCAGGTACATATCCTTCTGGCCCACCTTGTCGAAGTCGTACTCCCGCTTGATGCTCATGGCCGGGATCTCGACCCAATGGCCGTTCTCCCAGTAGCTGCCGGGGGCGGAGACTTCGCGGAGGTTGATCTCGGGGTTGAAGTTGGTGGCGAAAGCATAGCTGTGGTCGCCACCGTTGCAGTCGAGGATGTCGATGGTGTCGATGGTGTCGAACTCGTGCTTCTTGGCGTAGGCGCAGTAAGCCTGGGTCACGCCCGGGTCGAAGCCGCTGCCCAGCAGGGCGGTGAGGCCGGCTTCCTCAAACTTTTTGGCGTAGGCCCACTGCCAGCTGTAGTCGAAGTAGGCGGAGAAGCCTGCCTCCTTGCAGCGCTTCTCATAGATGGCACGCCACGCGGGGTCGTCGGTGTTTTCCGGCTCGTAGTTGGCGGTGTCCATGTAGTTGACGCCGCAGGCGAGGCAGGCGTCCATGATGGTCAGGTCCTGATAGGGCAGGGCAATGTTCATCACGAGGTCGGGCTGATAGCTCTTGATGAGGGCGATGACCTCGTCCACATGGTCGGCATCCACCTGTGCGGTGGTGATGTTGGTGGTGGTCTTGGGGGCAAGCTCTGCGGCCAGCTTATCGCACTTGGACTTGGTGCGGCTGGCGATGCAGATGTCGGTGAACACTTCGGGGACCTGGCAGCACTTGTGGATGGCGACGGAGGCCACGCCGCCGCAGCCGATGATCAGAACTTTGCTCATGATGGTTTCTCCTTTATATCAAATTATTTTTTGTTAGACCTGAAACCCGGGCCAGCCCTTGTCGAGGGCGATCAGCAGCTCCCGCAGCACCTTGCAGGCCGTGGCCGTAGAGACGCCGGAGATGTCCAGCATGGGGGCCAGCTCATTGAGGTCGGCGCCCACGATGTTGGCTTTGGACACGGTGCGGATGGCGTCCAGCAGCTGCAAAAAGCTCACGCCGCCGGCCTCGGGGGTGCCGGTGCCGGGGAAGCAGGAGGGGTCGAGGCAGTCGAGGTCGATGGTGAGGTAGACCGGCTCTTTGGTGGCGCAGAGCTGTTCGGTGAGCTCGGCAAGGCCGGTGAAGTCGAACTTGTGCATCTCGGTATGCTGGGCCGCAAACTCGAACTCGGCCCGCTCGCCGCTGCGGATGCAGAACTGGTGGATGCGGCCGTCGCCCACGATCTCGTGGCAGCGGCGCAGCACACAGGCGTGGCTCAGCTTTGCACCGAGGTAGTCGTCCCGCAGGTCGGCGTGGGCGTCGAAGTGGATGATGTGGAGGCCGGGGTATTTCTCCGCCACGGCCCGCACCGCACCCAGCGTCACCAGATGCTCACCGCCCAGCAGGAGCGGAAGCTTGCCGTCGTGCAGGATCTCCGCCGCCCGGGCCTCGATGTCGGCAAGGGCGGCTTCGCTGGAGCCGAAGCAGAGCTCGAGGTCGCCGCTGTCGAAGATGTCGAAGTCGGTCAAATCGGCGTTCTGGTAGGGGCTGTAAGTCTCGAGGCCAAAGCTCTCGTGCCGGATGGCCGACGGGCCGAACCGTGCGCCGGGGCGGTAGCTGGTGGTGGAGTCGAACGGTGCGCCGTAGAGCACGATGTCGGCGGCGCGGTAGCTGCTGTCGCAGCCGATAAAGGTTTCAACATTGGGTGAGATCATTTGGGTTCCTCCACTTCGCGCAGCATCTCCTCGAGGAATGCCGGCAGATAGAAAGCTCCGACGTGGAGCCGGGTGGTATAGTAGCGGGTGCGCAGATTGAGCGCCTTCCATGCGTCGGCGTCCAGGTCGTCGATGGGGTGGTACTTCTTGCTGGCAAAGCCGAAGAGCCAGTAGCCGGCGGCGAAGGTCGGGATGTGTGCCTGATAGACCCGGCTGACGGGGAAGGTGGACGCGATGCGCTTGTGGCTGCGCTGCATGGCGCTGGCGTCCTCGGTATAGAAGGGGCTGCCCTGCTGGTTGACCATGATGCCGTCCTCTTTCAGGGCGTTGAAGCAGCTGCCGTAGAACTCCCGGGTGAACAGGCCCTCGGAGGGGCCGAAGGGGTCGGAGGAGTCCACGATGATGAGGTCATATTCCTCCTCGCAGCGGCGGATGTATTTCAGAGCGTTCTCGAAGTAGATGTGGACCCGGCGGTCGTCCATCCGGCAGGCGTTGCCGGGCAGATAGGCGCGGCAGGCCTCCACGACCTGGGGGTCCATCTCCACGAGGTCGATGCGCTCGACCCGGTCGTAGCGGGTCAGCTCCCGCACCACGCCGCCGTCGCCTGCACCGATGACGAGGATGTCTTTTGCCTCCTTGTGGACGGCCATGGGGACGTGGACGATCATCTCGTCGTAGATGAACTCGTCCCGCTCGGTGAGCATCACGTTGCCGTCCAGCGTCAGCACCCGGCCAAACTCAGGCGTCTCAAAAATGTCGATGCGCTGATAGTCGCTCTGCTTGGAGTAGAGCTGCTTGTTCACCCGGATGCTGTGCTTGACGTCCGGGGTGTGAAATTCCGAAAACCAAAACTCCATCTGCTTCTCCTTATGCCAGAACATTCAGGTGCAGGATGTCCGGGTCTTCCGGGCCGGTCATGCTGCAGCCTTTGGCCTTGGCGTACTCGATATAGTTCAGTATCTCTTTGGTGATGCGCTCGCCGGGGGCCAGGATGGGGATGCCCGGAGGGTAGCACATGACGAACTCGCTGCACACCATGCCCTCGGTCTCCCGGAGGGGCAGGCTCTTTTTGGGGGCGTAGAACGCCTCCTGCGGGCTGGCGGCAACGACGGGGTCGATGTATTCCTGGCTCAGCAGGCCGGCGCCGTCGGTGTGGTAGCGGCGCTTTATCTCGGCCAGAGCGCTCACCAGACGCTCGATCTCCTGCGGGCGGTCGCCGATGGAGAGGTAGGCGAGGATGTTGCCGATGTCGCCGAACTCGATCTGGATGTCGTACTCATCCCGCAGGATGTCGTAGACCTCGATGCCGGCGAGGCCGATGTCCAGCGTGTGGACGCTGAGCTTTGTGGTGTCGAAGTCGAAGACCGAGTTGCCGTTGCACAGCTCCTTGCCGAAGGCGTAGTAGCCGCCCACGGCGTTGATCTCTTCGCGGGCATACTCGGCCATGTCAGCCACCTGATGGAACACCTGCCGGCCCCGCAGCGCGAGGTTCCGCCGGGAGATGTCGAGGCTGGACATGAGCAGGTAGCTGCCGGAGGTCGTCTGGGTCAGGTTGATGATCTGGCGCACATAGCCGGGGTGGACGTTGGGGCCGATGAGCAGCAGGCTCGACTGCGTTAAGCTGCCGCCGCTCTTATGCATGGAGACGGACGCCATGTCCGCGCCTGCCGCCATGGCAGAGACGGGCAGACTGCCGCCGCCGAAGTAGAAGTGGGTGCCGTGGGCCTCGTCGGCGAGGCAGAGCATCCCGGCGTCGTGGGCCATCTTGACGATGGCGCGCAGATCAGAGCAGATGCCGTAGTAGGTGGGGTTGTTCACCAGCACGGCCACGGCGTTGGGGTGCTCCTTGATGGCTTTTGCCACCTGCTCCCGCTTCATGCCCAGCGAGATGCCGAGGCGCTTGTCCACTTCGGGATTGACGTAGACCGGCACTGCGCCGCAGAGCACCAGCGCGTTCAGCACGCTGCGGTGGACGTTGCGGGGGAGAATGATCTCGTCGCCCCGCTTGCAGACGGTCAGCACCATGCTCTGTACCGAGCTGGTGGTGCCGCCCACCATCAGAAAAGCGTGTGCTGCGCCGAAGGCGTCGGCGGCCAGCTCCTCGGCCTCCCGGATGACCGATACCGGGTGGCAGAGATTGTCCAGCGGTTTCATGCTGTTGACGTCCACGCCCACGCACTGCTGGCCCAGAAAGGCTGTCAACTCCGGGTTGCCCCGGCCGCGCTTGTGGCCCGGCACATCGAAGGGGACCACCCGCATCTGTCGGAACTGCTCCAGAGCCTCGTAGATCGGTGCGCGGCGCTGGTCCAGCCGGAACCGTGTACGGTTCTCACTCATGTTTTTTCCTCCGTCCCTGACTCCTGCTGCAAACCATGCGGGCAAACAAAAAAGCACAAGCCCTGCACAGAAATGCAGGCTTGCGCTTTGAAAAAACCGTTTGAATGCGCGGACAAAGTCTCCGGGGCAAAGACGCCAGAGCCGTATCGCAGCATGATTCATCAGGATTCAAAAGGACGGGATGACGAGAGTCTATATAGCAATTACACTTTTACTACTCTTATTGACCGTTTCACAAGTCTGCGCACGCTCTGCGCAATTTCATGGTTGTAAAGGAACCAACTTATAAAATTTAGAGCTCAGCCGCAAGGTCAAAAGCTGCTTTCAATCAAAAACAGCAGTCTTTGCGGCATGCGATCCAACGCTGTTGCCAACGAATAAAAAGTTGGATCGCTAACGCTCAATCAATAATGGCAGCTTGCGCCGCCGGGCGGCAGGGGACCCGGCTGTCCGTATGGCCTTAGGGTGTACCCGAGTTTTCAGATGCACCCAGCCCCCTCGGGGCGGTCCTAGTTAAATTGCTTTCAAAAGACTTCGACACGCTTCGTCTCTCAAAATCATCTGTGATTTTATCATGCAAAAAGCGGTTTGTCAATGATTTGACAGGAAAAAGCTCAAAAAATCTTTCGGGAGTCATACTTATCGTTATCCGGCAGGAAGTGCCGGCGCGGCATAACATAAAAAGAACGGCCCCGGTACGCAGTCTGGACGTACCGGGGCCGTTTTGGCTTGCTTTTAGCGCTTGATGTCGTAGTTCATGTTCATGAGGTTGCGGATGGAGCTGACATCGTCGGTGATGTTGGCATCGCCGTGGATGGTGTGCTTGATGGCGCTGCTTGCCACCGCAAAGTTTATCATGTCCATGGCCTTGTAGTTGTGGAGCATGGCGTAGATGAGGCCGCTGGCGAAGGCGTCGCCGCCGCCCACGCGGTCGAGGATGTTGAAGGTGAACAGCTTGCTCTCGAAGGTGTGGCCGTCATACCACATAAAGGCTTTCAGGCTGTTCTCGCTGCCGCTGTGGGCATAGCGGACGTGGCGGGCGATGCACTTCAGGCTGGGGTAGCGCTCGATGAAGTGCTGGAAAATTTCGTCCTGCTGCTCATAGCTGGGCTGCAGAGGCACGCCGTCCTTCCAGTCGCCCTTGGAGTGGTCGTTCTCGTCCTTCCACAGGTGGTAGGGCTCGATGCCCAGCAGCACGTCCACATAGGGCAGGCACTCGGTGCAGAAGTCGCGGGCCTCGTCCCAGGTCCAGAGGGTGGAGCGGAAGTTGCCGTCGAAGCTGACGGTCAGGCCCTTCTTCTTGGCCTCCTTGAGCATATCGATGATGAGGCCGCGGCAGTTGGGGGCCAGAGCCGGGGTAATGCCGCTCAGGTGCAGCCAGTCGAAGCCCTCCAGCAGCTCGTCCAGATCGACCTGAGAGAAATCGTACTCGGTGATGGCGCTGTGCTTGCGGTCATAGATGACCTTGGAGGGGCGGATGCCGTAGCCAGTCTCGAGGTAGTATGTACCCAGACGGTTGGAGGGCGTCTCATCCGGCTCGGTGAGGATCATGGGGGTGCAGTGGACGTCGTTGGAGCGCAGCCAGCGCACGGCGCTTTTGCCGAGGCTGTTGTTCGGCACGACGCTGAAAAAGGTGCTGTCCACGCCGAGGTTTGCCAGCGCGAGGGCGATGTTGGCCTCGCTGCCGCCGTAGCTGGCCTCAAAGTTGGTGGCCATGCGGAGCTTTTCGTAGTTCGGCGGGGTCAGGCGCAGCATGATCTCGCCGCAGGTGATGAATTTCGGTCCGGTCGTCTCGTGGCCCAGAATGGGGTTGAAATGTTCCATAACGGTCCTCCTGTTGCTCTTCTCGGGCATTTGAGCCGCCGCCTCTCATATACCATTCTTGAGACGGGGCGTTTGGTGCTCAGCAGGGCAGCCAGACCCCACATGACGCACATCGTTGTATCCATTATAGTGCTTTCGGAGAGGATTTGCAAGGAAAAGAAAAACACTGTGAGAGAAAATTTGGTGGGATTTTTGTGGATTGTGACGGAAAGCGTATCGGCAGGCCGTCCGGTAGTTTCCCCGCAAATGGGACCCGAAACCCACGGTTTCGCCCCAACGCTTTGCGCCGGGGCCCCACTTCTCTGGACATTTGCTTGGGAAACTCCCCTCCACCTGCCTCTGATAGGTTTACCGGCTGGTCAAATGCCCGTCAAATCAAAGCTGGGTGTATACTCTTCCCGGGCGCTGCTCTTCTGCTGCATATAGCCGGCGGTCAGCCCCAGATCCATGGCATGATTGACCACCCGGCGGTACTCGTAGGTGGTGATGCGCCGCCCGATGCCGTGCTCTGCGGCCTTGTAAAAGGGGGTGTACTGGCTCATGACACTGGGGATGAAGCAGCCGGGGTCGGCCTCGTTCCATGCGGCCATCTGGTCGAGGACGGCAAAACTGTCGTCGATGTGGCCGGGCAGGGCCAGATGCCGCAGGATGACGCCCCTCTGTAAGATGCCCTCGCTGTCAAACACCGGATGGCCCGCCTGCGCCATCATAGCCTCGATGGCGGGCCTGGCCTGGGCGAAGTAGTCCGGCGCAGAGGAAAGCTCGGCGGAGAGGGAAGAGGAGACGTACTTCAAATCGGCCAGCCAGATGTCGATAGAGCCGCGCCACGCCTCCACACTCTCCACCGTCTCGTAGCCGCCGGTGTTGCAGACGATGGGCAGACGCAGCCCCTCGGCCCGGGCAATGTCCAGCGCCGCGATGATCCAGGGCCGCCACTGGCCGGGGGTGACGAGGTTGATGTTGTGAGCGCACTGCTCCTGTAAGTCGAGGAAAATTTCGGCCAGATGCTCTATCGTGATCTCTTTGCCAAGTCCCTCGGCGCTGATGGGGTAATTCTGGCAGAAACAACACTTGAGGGTGCAGCCCGAGAAAAACACGGTGCCGCTGCCCCGGGTGCCGCTGATGCAGGGCTCTTCCCAGAAGTGCAGGGCCGCGCGGGCGGCTTTCAGGGTGCCGCCCGCCCCGCAGAAGCCTGTCTGCCCGGCGGAACGGTCTGCGCCGCAGCGGCGGGGGCAGAGGGTACAGGAGACAGGCGGCGTTGTGGAAATGTTTTTAGACATATTGTCCAACTCCTATGAGAAAGAATCATATTAAATTATCCGAGGCTATTATATCATTTTTGCCCCCGTAAGTGGTATACTAAGATTGAATATTGCATATCATGCAAGAATACTACATGATCTGGAGGACACCATGCGTACAGAGACCGAAGAGATCCGGGACAACCTGAAATATCTGAGCCTTCTGGCCCGGGACTATCCCTCGCAGGCAGCGGCCGCCAGCGAGATCATCAGCACACAGGCACTGCTCAAGCTGCCCAAAGGCACCGAGCACTTCATGAGCGACCTGCACGGCGAGAACGAGGCGTTCGTACATATCCTGAACTCCGCTTCCGGCGTCATCCGCGAAAAGGTAGACATTGTGCTGGGGGATACCGTGCCGGAGGGGACGCGGGCCGAGCTGGCGACTCTGATCTATTATCCGAACGAGAAGCTGCCCCAGCTCAAGGAGCGCTGCGCCGACGAGGAAGCGCTGGAACAGTGGTACAGCGAGACGCTGCTGCGGCTCATCGACATCTGCCGCCTCGTCTCTTCCAAGCACACCCGGGAGCACGTCCGGGCCTGTTTGCCGTCCAGCTGCGGTTACATTCTGGATGAGCTGCTCCACGCCCACTTCGAGGATCACGACAAAGACCTCTACTACGGCCAGATCGTCGGCAGCATCATCGAGAATGGCCGCGCCGATAAGTTCATCGTCCGTCTCTGCGAGCTCATCAAGCGGCTGGCCGTGGACAAGCTCCACATCGTGGGCGACCTGTTCGACCGCGGCCCCCGCCCCGACGTCATCCTTGACCTGCTGATGCGCCACCACGATGTGGACATCCAGTGGGGCAACCACGACGTGGTCTGGATGGGCGCGGCGGCCGGCAGTCCCATCTGCATCTGCACGGTGCTGAAGACCACCCTCGCTTACCACAACCACGGCATGGTGGAGGACTGCTACGGCATCAACCTCCGCCACCTGCAGCGGATGGCCGAGCAGTTCTACGGCGACGACGATCTGACCATCTGGATGCCTCACACCGACACCGCCCGCGGCCCCTACACCCCCGGTATGCTCCATCGCTGCGCCGTCATGCATAAGGCCATCACCATCCTGATGCTCAAGCTCGAGTGTCAGGTCATCGACCGCAACCCGGATTTCAAGATGCAGGACCGCGACTTCCTGCGCCGCATCAACTGGGAGAAGAGGACCGTCATGGTGAACGGCAGGGAGTACCCCATGCGGGATATGTCTTTCCCGACGGTAGACCCCGCCGACCCCACCGCGCTGAACAGCGACGAGAAGGTGGTGCTGCAAAAGCTGGTGCAGTCCTTCCGCCAGAGCGAGAAATTACAGCAGCACGTCGAGTTCCTGTACGCCAAGGGCAGTGTCTGCCACATCGAGAACGGCAACCTGCTCTACCACGGCGCTGTGCCGATGACTAAGAAAGGCACCTTCGCTGTGGAGCGGTTCGAGGGCCACGCCTACTCGGGCCGCGCCCTCATGGACTACTGTGACGAGCGCGCCCGCCGGGGCTACTTCGCCCCCGAGGGCAGCGCCGCCCGCCAGAGCGGACAGGATTTCCTGTGGTATCTGTGGTGCGGCAAGCTCTCGCCCCTGTATGGCCGCAGCGCCATGACCACTTTCGAGCGGCTGTATGTCGAAGACACTTCCACCCACACCGAGGTAAAGGACCCCTATTATACATGGTATAATGAAGAGGCTGTCTGCCGCCGCATCCTCGCCGAGTTCGGCCTGCCCGGCACCAGCCACATCGTCAACGGCCATGTCCCCGTGCAGGAGAAGAAGGGCGAGAGCCCCATCAAGGGCGGCGGACGCCTCGTGGTCATCGACGGCGGTTTCTGCCGCGCCTACCACGAAAAGACCGGCATCGCGGGCTACACGCTGGTCTATTCCAGCCGCACCATGTCCCTGCGCACCCACCAGCCCTTCGAGAGCGCCGAAAAAGCTGTGAACGAGAATCTGGACATCCTCTCTCAGAAGAACATCCTCGAGACGGAGAACCACCGCATCCTTGTGGAGGAGACGGACGAGGGCGAGATCCTGCGGGAGAAGGTCCACGACCTCAAACAGTTGGTCCGGGCCTATCAGCTGGGCTGGATCAAGGAGACCCGCTGCGACGACAGTGTGTGGTAATCAGCGGCAAATGTAAAATTTTCCTGAAAATAAGAGACAAAACCCGAGAATAATAGAAAAGAAACTGGGCAAAACAGAAAATAATCGACGAGCGTGCATTGGGGCTTTGCTTTTTGCTGGAAGTTGTGTATAATAAAGTAGCTGTAATTGTGTCAACTGGTTGTGAGCTTTGTACAGCGAGAAGGAATAACGTACCTTGAACTGACCTTTTGGGCCTACGGGGAGCGGGCCTGTGACAAGGAGATCATAAAATTGGAAAAGTTTGTTATTACGGGCGGTAAGCCCCTGCACGGCGAAGTCATCATCTCCGGCGCGAAGAATGCGGCTGTGGGCATCCTGCCCGCTACCATTCTGGCAGCGGACGTCTGCGTCATCGAGAACCTGCCGGACATCAGCGATGTGGCGGTGAGCCTCAAGATCCTCAGCGTGCTGGGCGCTAAGGTCCGGATGCTGAACAAGAACACCTACGAGATCGACACCACCCATCTGACTGGCACCAACGTCCCCGACGACCTGTCCCGCCAGATGCGCGCCAGCTACTATTTCCTCGGCGCACTGCTGTCCCGCTTCGGCAAGGCCGAGGTGGCTATGCCCGGCGGCTGCAACCTCGGCCCCCGCCCCATCGACCAGCACCTGAAGGTGTTCAGCGCTCTGGGCGCAGAGGACAGTGTGGACTACGGCATGATCACCGTCCACGCCGACGAGCTGAACGGCGCTCATATCTTCTTTGATAAGGTGAGCGTGGGCGCTACCATGAACGGTATGCTCTCCGCTGTCATGGCCAAGGGTCAGACCATTCTGGAAAACTGTGCCAAGGAGCCCCATGTGGTCGATCTGGCCAACTTCCTGAATATGTGCGGCGCTGATGTGCGCGGCGCAGGCACCGATGTCATCAAGGTGCGCGGCGTCGAGCAGATGCACGGCTGCACCTACAGCATCATCCCCGACCAGATCGAGGCCGGCAGCTACATGGTGGCTGCTGCAGCCACCGGCGGCGATGTGCTGGTGAAGAACGTCACCCCCAAGCACCTCGAGCCTATCACCGCAAAGCTCCGCCGTGCGGGCATTGAGGTGGAGGAGTTTGACGATGCTGTGCGGGTTCGCCGCACCGGCGACATCCTGCCCCTCAAGATCAACACCATGCCCCACCCGGGCTTCCCCACCGATATGCAGCCCCTGATGGGCGTTCTGCTCAGCGTGGCAAAGGGTACTTCCACCGTCACCGAGAGTGTGTGGGACAACCGCTTCCGCTATGTGGACGAGCTGCGCAAGATGGGCGCGAATGTCCAGGTGGACGGTCAGGTGGCCGTGTTCGAGGGCGTGGAGAAGCTTTCTCCCGCTCCGCTCCGCGCTTCCGACCTGCGCGCCGGTGCAGCGATGGTCGTTGCAGCCCTGATGGCCGACGGCACCAGCGAGATCGAGGAGATCGGCCATATCGAGCGCGGCTACGAGAACATCGTGGAGAAGCTGCGCGGCCTCGGTGCTGACATCAGGAAGGTGGAGCGGATGCCCGCTGCACTGGAACAGGCTCTCTGATTTTTGAAGAATGAGACCTCTCTGACCCTGCCCGGCAGGGATGGAGAGGTCTTTTGAGGTTTATCATGTCTGAATTTATCTCTCTTTATTCCGGTTCCTCCGGCAACAGCAGCGTCGTGCGCTGTGGGGAGCGGTATCTCATCGTGGATATGGGCAAAGGCGTCCGCACCACCGGCGCAGCCCTCAAGGAGCTGGAGCTGAACATCTCCGACTGCGACGGCATTCTTGTCACCCATGAGCACAGCGACCATGTGAAGGGCCTTTCCACCTTCCTGAAAAAATATCCGCTGCCGGTGTACGGTGCAGAGGAAACACTGGAATTTCTGGACGCAAACGGGGTCGTTCCCGCCAGCTGCGACCTGACGGCCCTGACGCCGGGCAGGGAAGAGGACATCGGTGTCTTTGGGGTCAAAGCTTTCCCCACCAGCCACGACGTCCCCTGTGTGGGCTACCGCATCCACACCCCCGACGAGAAGACCATGACCATCGCCACCGACCTCGGTGTGCTGACTCCTGCCGTACATGAAGCCCTCTCCGGCTGCGATCTTGTGGCCCTCGAGAGCAACTACGACCTGCATATGCTCCGCAGCGGGCCGTACCCCTACTATCTGCGCGCCCGCATCGAGTCGGTCCGGGGCCACCTCTCCAACGATGAGTGCGCGGCAAAGCTGCTGGAACTCATCCAGGAGGGCTGCAAGAAGTTTGCCCTCTGCCACCTCTCGCAGGAGAACAACACCCCTATGCTGGCGCTGCAGACCGTCTTTTCCACCCTCGGTACGGCGGGCGTTGTGCCGGACAAGGACTGTATCGTCCAGACCCAGCGGCGGAACGAAGTGAGCCCCGCGCTGGCGTTCTGACACTATAAAACCAGAGCAGGAAAAGGAGAAGAGCCTATGTCGTACATCATGGCGCTGGACGCCGGAACCACCTCGAACCGCTGTATCCTGTTCAACAAAGCGGGGGAGATCTGCAGCGTCGCGCAGAAGGAATTTGCCCAGTATTACCCGAGACCCGGCTGGGTGGAGCACGACGCCAATGAGATCTGGGCCACCCAGCTGGGCGTGGCCCTCTCGGCCATGAACAAAGTCGGTGCCCGGGCCGAGGACATCGCCGCCATCGGCATCACCAACCAGCGGGAGACCACCATCGTCTGGGACAAGGAGACCGGGGAGCCCATCTGCCACGCCATCGTCTGGCAGTGCCGCCGCACCAGCGAATACTGCGACGAGCTGAAAGCCCGGGGCCTGACGGAGAAATTCCGGCAGAAGACCGGCCTCATCATCGACGCCTATTTCTCGGCCACCAAGCTCAAGTGGATACTGGATCATATCCCCGGTGCCCGCGAAAGGGCCGAGCGGGGAGAACTGCTCTTCGGTACCGTGGAGACCTGGCTCATCTGGAAGCTGACCTGCGGAAAACTGCACGTCACCGACTATACCAACGCCAGCCGCACCATGATGTTCAACATCCACACGCTGGAATGGGACGATGAGATCCTGCAGGAGCTGAACATCCCGAAATGTATGCTCCCGAAGCCGGTGCCGTCCAGCGGTTTTTATGAGTACGCTGACCCGATGCACTTCGGCGGCGAGATAAAAATTGCCGGTGCGGCAGGCGACCAGCAGGCGGCCCTCTTTGGCCAGACCTGCTTTGCCTCCGGCGAGGCGAAAAACACCTTCGGCACCGGCGGCTTTTTGCTCATGAATACCGGTGAGACGCCGGTCACATCCCGGAACGGCCTTGTCACCACCATCGCCTGCGGCCCCGACGGCAGGGTGAATTATGCGCTGGAAGGCTCTATTTTCGTGGCCGGTGCGGCCATCCAGTGGCTCCGCGATGAGCTGCGCCTGCTGGAAGAGGCCCGCGACTCCGAGTATATGGCCCAGAAGGTGAAGGACACCAACGGCTGCTATGTCGTGCCGGCCTTCACCGGACTCGGCGCGCCCCACTGGGACCAGTACGCCCGCGGCACCATCGTGGGCCTCACCCGGGGCTGCAACAAGTACCACATCATCCGCGCTACGCTGGACAGCATCTGCTATCAGGTCAACGACGTCCTCCGCGCCATGGCGGCGGACTCCGGCATCGCCATGAAGTCTCTCCGGGTGGACGGCGGCGCGTCGGCCAACAACTACCTCATGCAGACCATGGCCGACATCAGCGACCTCGAAGTCAAGCGCCCCCGCTGCGTGGAAACGACGGCGCTGGGCGCGGCTTATCTGGCCGGCCTCGCCGTAGGCTACTGGCAGTCCGCCGAGGACATCACCCGCAACTGGTCGGTGGACCGCGTGTTCCGCCCGGCCATCTCGGAAGAGGAACGCATCAGGCGCATCAAGGGCTGGAATAAGGCTGTCCGCTGCGCCTATCACTGGGCCAAGGACGAAGAGGAATAAAAAGAGAAAAAACGGCCGGAGTTGCCTGACGAGTAACTCCGACCTTTTTTTGTTATTAGGCAGCTTGAGCGAGGGAAAACCACCGGCTTGCAGAGAACATAACGCTCCGACGAACCGTGGCTTGAGTTTGAATCATCTTAAAGTATTCCTTTTCAGGAGTCGATCTCGCCCTTGGAAAGTGCAATGACACACTCGCAATGCCGTGTTCGGGGGAAAAGGTCCACCGGCTGCACCTTCTCCGCATGATACCCATGCTCTTCGAGCCATGCGGCATCTCTTGCGGCGGTGGAGGGGTTGCAGCTGACGTAGACCACCCGGCGGGGGGACATCTGGACGACGGCGGAAAGGGTCGTCTCGTCGCAGCCCTTGCGGGGCGGGTCGAGCATGATGACATCAGGCCGCAGGCCCTCAGCGGCGAGGCGGGCAGCGGCCTGACCGGCGTCGGCGCAGAAGAAGCGGCTCTTGGCGGCGACGGCGTCGCCCATCCGGGCGGCGTTGGCCTTGGCGCTGTCAATGGCCTCAGGCACGATCTCCACGCCGATAAGCTCACGGCAGCGGTCGGCCATGGAGAGACCGATGGTACCCATGCCGCAGTAGAGGTCGAGCAGAACGTCCGAGGGCTCCAGCTGGGCGTACTCGGCAGCGATGCCGTAGAGCCGCTCAGCGGCCAGTGTGTTGACCTGATAGAAGGAGAGGGGGCCGAGCCGGACCGGCACACCGCAGAGAGTATCCTCGATGTAGCCCGGGCCGTAGAGGGAGATGGTCTCCTCGCCGAGGATGACATTGGTCTTCTTGGCGTTGACGTTGATGAGGACGGACGCAATATCGCTGAACTGCTCCCGCAGCGCGGTCACGAGCTCCTCGCTGTGGGGAAACTTCGGGCGGGTGCAGACGAGGCAGACCATGATCTGGCCGCTGTGGGTACCCCGGCGCAGGAAGATATGCCGAACAAGGCCCTTGCCGCTCTCCTCGTCGTAGGGCTGGATGCCATGGGAGGCGAAGAAGCTGCAGAGCGCGTTGCCGATGTCGTTCAGGACGCCGGGCTGTAATCTGCAATCGGGGCAGGGGACGATGCGGTGGGTGCGGCCGGCGTAAAAGCCGATGCAGGGCGCACCGTTTTTGTCGCGGCCCACCGGGAACTGTACCTTGTTGCGATAGCGGTCCACCTCAGGGGAGGAAAGGGCATCCAGCACCGGCACATCCAGTCCGCCGATGCGGCGGAAGGCGTCGGCGACGCTCTCCTGCTTAGCCCGCAGCTCGGCGGCGTAGTCCATGTGCCGCAGGCTGCAGCCGCCGCAGGGGCCGGCGACAGCACAGTCTACCGGGATGCGGTCAGGCGAAGGAGTGAGCAGTTTGTCCAGGATGCCGAAGGCATACCGGCCGCAGTCCTTGACGATACGCACCTGAGCCTCATCGCCGGGGGCAGTACCCGGGACGAAGACGGCCTCGCCCTCCGGCGAGTGGGCAACGCCGCTGCCGTCGCTGGAAAGACGCTCGATGCGGAGGGTGAGAAGCTGGTTTTTCTGTAAGGGCATGGAATGATCTCTCCTTATGTCTCGTCAGGGGCGGGCTGGACGTCTGCGTCAGCCTGCGAAGTCATATACTTGCTGGGCGGCACACCTTTGGCGCGCTTGAACACCCGCGAAAAATAGAACTGGTCGAGGAAGCCCACCGATGCCGCTACCTCGGCGATGGACAGTGTGCCGCTGCGCAGCAGCTTGCAGGCTTCGTTGACCCGGTATTCGGTCAGATAGTCGATGGGGCTCTTGCCCACATTGAGCATGAACACCCGGTACAGATGGCTCCGGGAGACGCCGACGCTCTTGGCGACATCGTCGATGGAGATGTCGTGGGAGTAGTTGAACTGGATGTACTTGATGGCGTTCAGGACATACTGACTGGAAGAAGAGGTGCTGTGGGGGCGGCTCTCGCTGGTCTCCCGCATCAGGGCGGCGATGAACAGGTAGAGGTAGCCCACCATCGCGGCCTCGTCCTGGGGCTGCAGGCCGCGGGACGAGTAGATGCTGCTCAGAGCCGCCCGCATCCCCTCCAGGTCCTGGGTGTGGTGGACGGGGGCAGCGTCGGTGAAAGGCAGCTGCGCCGCAAGCTTGTGGGCGCAGGCACCGTTGAAGCCGACCCAGCTGTATTCCCACGGCTGGACCTCGTCGGCAGTATAGCGGATGAGCTGGCTGGGGCGGGCAAAGAACAGATCGCCCGGCACGACCTCGTAGGTGCGCCCGCCGACCTCGAACACGCCCTTGCCCGAGACGACCAGATGGATAAGGTAGTGGTCCCGGATGCCGGGACCCCAAGTCTGCCCCGGAGCACAGCGCTCCAGACCGCAGTTGAAGATGGACAGCTCGATGTTGTTGGTGTAGTTCTGCTTGAACGACTGCTTGTAGACGTCTGCCATTGCGGTTCCCTCCTGCCTGTTGGCTCTATAGCCTGAGTATACCACATCTGCCCCCGCAAATTCAACAAAAGTACATCTTATTCTTTGGGCTGGACACCGAAAATTACTTTTTTTGCGGGTTGAAATTGCAAAATGGCAGCGGATGCATTACAATAGCGGTAACAAACCGAACATTGCAGAGAGCGCAGGGAGGGGTTCTGGATGGCAACCAGCAGGCAGCTCAGAGAACAGATCGCAGCGGGGAGGTGGGACGCCGCGCTGGCCGCGCTCTACGGCGGCAGCGAAGAGGTCCTGGCCCGCCAGCGCAGCCGTTATGGTGCGGCCCTCGAGCAGTTTGAGCTTTACTATGGGCCGGGGCGGCAGGTGCAGGTCTATTCGGCCCCGGGCCGCACAGAGCTTGGCGGCAACCACACCGACCACCAGCACGGTTACGGCCTTGCGGGTGCGGTCACGCTGGACCTTGTGGCGGTGGCATCCCGGAACGAGGATGGCTTCATCCGGGTCAAGTCCCGTGGCTTCAACAAGCTGGACGTCATTGATTTGACCGAAGAGGAGCCGCAGCAGGGGGAGAGCACCCACTCGGCCAGCCTCATCCGGGGCATCGCGGAGGGCTTCCGGGCAAAGGGCTGCGATGTGGGCGGCTTCGATGCCTACACGGCCAGCGATGTGCTGCGGGGCTCGGGACTGTCCAGCTCAGCAGCCTTTGAGATGGGCGTGGCCATGATCCTCAACACAGAATACGGCTGCGGCCTGGACGCCCCTGCGCTGGCCCGCATCTGCCAGTTTGCGGAGAATACCTACTTTGGCAAGCCCAGCGGCCTGCTGGACCAGCTGACCAGCGCCGTGGGCGGGGTGCTCTTTGCGGATTTCGCCGACCCGACGGCACCGAAGATCGAGAAGATCCATGCCGACGGCGTCCTGCCCGAGGGCATGACCCTCTGTGTCACCGATACCCGCGCCAGCCACAGTGAGCTGACCGGCGAGTTCGCGGCCATCCGGAACGAGATGGAAGCCGTGGCGGCCTGTCTGGGCGGCAAGGTGCTGGGCGAGGTGGACGAGAAACGCTTCTGGCAGGAGCTGCCCCGCCTGCGGGAGCAATGCGGCGACCGCGCCGTGCTGCGTGCCATCCACTATTTTGAGGAGAATGCCCGTACCCTTGCCCAGAGAGATGCTCTTGCGGCGGGAGACTTTGCCGCCTTTGCCCGGCTGGCGGAGAAGAGCGGCCACTCGTCCTTTGAGTGCTGCCAGAATGTCTACTGCGCTTCTTCGCCGAAGCATCAGGGGCTGTCGGCGGCGCTGGCCATCAGCCAGAGCATCCTTGCAGGCACCGGCGGTGCATGGCGGATGCAGGGCGGCGGCTTTGCCGGAACGATCCAGGCTTTTGTACCGGATGCGCTGGTAAAGCGCTACTGCGCTGCGATGGAGGCGCTGTTCGGCCCGGGCTGCTGCTATCTGCTCTCGCTGCGGGAGCAGGGAGCTGTGCGGGTCATGTAAAATACAAAAAAATGCCCTGCGGCACGGTGAGAGTCCACCGCCGCAGGGCATTTTTGATTTCAGGAAAAATCAGCCGCGCTGAGACTTTGCGTCTGCACGCAGAGCGCTCATATCGTTCTTGTAGGTCTGAAGGTCTTCTGCAGCCTTGCTCGGTCCGCCGAAGAAGAAGGTGTGGACGCCTTCCACGGCATTGAAGCCGGCCTTGACCACATTGAACAGCAGCTTCGGAATGAACGAGATGGAGAGAGAGAGCAGTCCACCTCGAAAGAAGAAATCAGTGAAACGGAGATGGTCCGTAAATGAGGTCCATGCGTCACGAAATGCGCCGCCGCCGCCAAGAAGGGCTTTTTCTCCGTCCGTTACAACAGCATAGGAAGAAGGCATCTGGATGCGTTTCATAAACGACTCCTTTCTATCACTCCGTCAAATCAAACAGACTCAGGCAGCTGCAGCCACGATGGGGTCGGTGATGCCGACATCCTGCTGCTGGGACGCGGCAATATTTGCCTTGGTCTGGGCGTAAGCATTCTTGAGCTCGATGAAGATGGACTTGACCGTGTTATAGATCTGGATAGCCTGCATTGCGCCGTACCAGCCAGCGAGAGCGCCGACCGCCACAGTGGCAGCTTTGCCGGCCTTGTTCTGGCCGTCCCAGTAATAGGAGACCGACTGGGACAGGGTCAGGCCGTCCTCGTGCATCAGAAGCAGACCGCCCACAGCCGCCGTAAGGGCAGCTTTGCCCATCAGCTGGGCGAAGTTGACCGTGAAGTTCACAGCGGCAGTGAGGAGGTTCTCGGGGTGAAATTCGATGAGGTAAGAACCGATCTGAAGGGCACCGCCGTCGATGTAGGTCATCTCGTCGGCAGAGATGACGGCATAAGCAGCCGGCATCATCGGACTCTGATATGTAAGTTCCATAGGGGAATGCTCCTTTCACACATACGCTCCGCCGGAGACGGAGACTAAACTATCTGGATTATAGCATAACTGCCGAAAAACAACAAGAGAGCGCAGAAACAGAATCGGAACGGGATTTGGGACGCCAAAGCACAAAAATCAAGCGAAACGGACGGAAAAACGCTAAAATATAAAGGGAATGCCCCGGAAAAGGCTCCGAAAAAATGTTGTGTTAAAATTTCGGCAAAAGGCGGAGAAAACAGCAGCGCCCCGGCTGCTGTCCGGTGAGGGAACGGCAGGCAGGGCGCTGCTGCTATCAGGATGAATCGGAGAAAAATGGGGAAAACTTAAAGTTCTTCGCCCGGCACACGGTGGTACAGTGCGGTCAGCTCAGCGATGTGAGCGCTGAGGGCCGGGGTGAGCGGCTGGGTGAGCCGCCACTGCCAGTTGGCACCCTGGGTGCTGGGGGTATTGATGCGGGCCTCAGCGTCCAGATGGAGCCAGTCGGCCAGCGGGATGACCGCCATGTCCGACACGCAGGAAAGGCAGGCGCAGATCATGGCCTCCGTGAGGTCTTCGGGTGCGCAGCGCAGGTAGCGGCAGGCATAGGCCACATCCTCGGCGCTGGCGCTCTGACGCCAGCCCTCGGCGGTCACGTTGTCGTGGGTGCCGGTGTAGACCACGCTGTTGCGGGGATAGGTGTAGGGCAGGTAGTTGCCCGGCTCGCGGCTGTCAAAGGCGAACTGCATGATTTTCATGCCCGGGTAGCCGCTTGCGGCCAGCATGGCCTTGACCTCGGGGGTCAGATAGCCCAGGTCCTCGGCGATGATGCCGCCCTCGCCCAGAGCCTTGTGGATGGCGTCGATGAAAGCGCGGTCAGGGCCTTTCTCCCAGTGACCGCCCGCAGCGGTCTTGTTCCCGGCGGGGATGGAGTAGTAGCTCTCGAAGCCCCGGAAATGGTCGATGCGGACGACGTCGTAGATGGAAGTGGCGTACTTGATGCGCTGCTTCCACCAGCGGAAGTCCTCGGCCTCGTGGCGGGGCCAGTCGTAGAGCGGGTTGCCCCAGAGCTGACCGTCGGCGGCAAAGGCGTCGGGCGGACATCCGGCAACGCTGGTCAGGTGGACGGCGCCGTCGGTCTGGAACAGCTCCGGGCGGGTCCAGAGGTCGCTGGAATCGGGGCTGACGTAGATGGGGATGTCGCCCACCAGCTGGATGCCGTGGCTGTTGGCATAGGCCTTGAGGGCGTTCCACTGGGTGTAGAAGAAGAACTGCACGGCCTTGTAGTAGTCCACCTCGGCGGCCAGCCGCTTTTTGGCGGCGGCGAGGGCCGCAGGCTCCCGGGTGCGCAGGTCGTCGGGCCAGTCGGCGAGACCGGCCTGCCCCTGCTCGGCCTTGACGGCCATGAAGAGGGCATAGTCCTCGAGCCAGCCGCTCTGGGCTTCACAGAAAGCCTCATAGGCCGGGGTGGGGGAAGCCAGCAGCCGGTCAGCCGCTTTATGGAGCACCACGGGCCGCTGCTGGTAGAGCGCACCGTAATCGACGGGACCCACCGGCTGGGGCGCAGGCAGCTCAGCCTCGGTGAGGAGGCCGTCCGCTGCCAGCAGACGGAAATCGATAAAGTAGGGGTTGCCGGCAAAGGCAGAAAAGCTCTGGTAGGGGCTGTCCCCGTAGCCCGTAGGGCCGATGGGGAGTATCTGCCAGTAGGTCTGCTTTGCGGCCGCAAGGAAATCGACGAAGGCAAAGGCTTCATCTCCCAGCGTGCCGATGCCGTAAGGACCCGGCAGGCTGAAGACGGGCATCAGAATGCCGCTTGCACGCATGGCTGGAACCTCCTTGCTTTAGCCCTTGACAGCGCCTGCCACGACACCCTCGATGATGTACTTCTGGCAGGTCATGTAAAGGATGATGATGGGGATGATGGCGATGATGATGCAGGCCATCATGGGGGCCAGCTCGACGCGGCCATAGCCGCCGCGGAAATACTGGATAGCCATGGGGATGGTGCGGTACTTCTTGATGTCCAGCACCAGCGTGGGCAGCAGGTAGTCGTTCCAGACCCACATCGTCTCAAGGATGGCAGTGGAGATCATAGTGGGCTTGAGGATGGGGAAGACGATCTTGAAGAAGATCTGGATCGGGTTGCAGCCGTCGATCATGGCAGCCTCTTCGATCTCGATGGGGACGCTCTTCATGAAGCCGGTGAACATGAACACGGCCAGACCGGCACCGAAGCCCAGATAGATGATGCAGATGTTCCAGGGGGTGTTCAGGTTGAGGGTGTCGGCGGTCTTGGACAGGGTGAACATGACCATCTGGAAGGGGACGACCATGGAGAAGACGATGAGCAGATTCATGAACTTGCTCAGCTTGTTGTTCACGCGGGTAAGGTACCAGCCGGTCATGGAGCAGCACAGCAGGATGAGGGCCACGCTGGACACGGTGATGACGAGGCTGTAGCCAAGGCTGGACAGAAAGCCCATCTTGGTGACGCCGTAGATGTAGTTGCTAAGGCCCGCGAAGGTCTCAGCCGTAGGCAGCTTGAAGACGGTGGAAGTGGTGAAGGTGCCTTCTATTTTCAGGCTGTTCTGCAAGATCAGGACGATGGGGTAGATCCAGAGCAGGCACAGCAGGCTCATGATGACAGTGAGGATGTTGTCCCACATTTTTTTATCTTTCGGCATTACTGCTGCACCTCCTTGGAGCGGGTAAACTTGAGCTGGATGAGCGAGATGACCACGACGATGAGGAAGAACACCGCGGCCTTTGCCTGACCGATGCCCTTCCACTGAGCACCAGAGCGGCCATAGAAGGTGTTGTAGATATTCAGGGCCAGCATCTCACTGGCGTTGGCAGGCTCACCGGCGGTCAGGGCCACGTTCTGGTCGAACAGCTTGAAGCTGTTGGTCAGGGTGAGGAAGGTGCAGATGGTGACGCTGGGCATGACCATCGGGATCTTGATCTTGAACAGGATCTCACGGTCGTTTGCGCCGTCGATCTTCGCAGCCTCGATGAGGTCGCCGGGGACGCTCTGCAGGCCCGCGACGTAGATGATCATCATGTAGCCGATCTGCTGCCAGCACATCAGGATGACCAGACCGACGAAACCGGCCTTGGCGTCCAGCGCCAGCAGAGGCCTCTGCAGGTTGGCCAGCACACCGTTGAGCAGGATCTGCCAGATGTAGCCCAGCAGGATGCCGCCGATGAGGTTCGGCATGAAGTAGACGGTGCGGAAGAGGTTGGTGCCGCGGATGCCGCGGGTGAGCACCAGCGCGATGGCGAAGGCGCACACATTGATGAGCACGGTGCTTACCACCGTAAAGGCAGCGGTGAACCCAAAGGCGTGGAGGAAGGTCGCGTCCGAAAAGACGTTGATGTAGTTCTGCAGGCCCACGAAGGTGGTCTTGCTCACGGTGGTGAAACGCTGGAAGGAAAGATAGATGCCCCAGATGAAGGGCCAGATGAAGCCGATGATGAACGCCAGCAGGGTGGGCAGTACGAACACCGGCCAATATTTACTGATGGCCTTTTGCATGATATACCTCCTGAAAAAGAAGGGGAGGCGGGCGAACACATCGCCCGCCTCCCCGTTATCCAGCTATTGCGGAAGAAAGGGAACGCTTAGCCGTTGGCCAGCTTGTACTCCTTGGCCCAGCCGTCCACAAAGGCGGTGACCACATCGTCCCAGCTGCCGGTGCCTGCTGCATAAGCAGTCAGTGCAGAGCCGACGCCGTTCTTCCACTCCTCGGAAGGCATGGTGGAGAAGCACCAGTCAACGCTGGTCTTGCCCTCAGCAACGTAATCGTTGGCGATGCCGATGAGGGGGTTGGTAGAGTCCTTAGCGGCCTTGAAGGGGATGACGAAGCCCATCTTGTCAGCCATCGCGCTGGTGCCGGCCTCAGAGGTGACACACCAGTACAGGAAGTCCAGAGTAGCCTGGATGTCCTCATCGGAGGAGGTGTTGTTGACGCACCAGAAGTTCTCGGAGCCGGTGCACAGGCCCTGGTTCTCCTCGCCCTCAGCGCCGATGTAGATAGGCAGCATACCCAGGTTGTCGTCGCCCAGATCCTTCACGTCATTGTAAGCCCAGGTGCCGTTCTGGTAGAACACGGCCTTCTTGCCCACGAACTCAGCAACAGCATCGTTGCCGGTCTTGGAAGCCAGCAGCTTGGGGTCGCAGGTAGAGTCGGTGATGTACAGGTCCCAGATCTTCTTGTAGTTGTCGAGGTAGGTGCCCTTGATGGCGTCGGTGGAGCCGATGCCGTCAGCCTTGTACTCGTAGTAGATGGGCAGGTTTGCCAGATGGGTCTTGAAGCGCCAGTCGGAAGAACCGTCCATGCCGGCGGAGGTGAAAGCACCATCAACGCCCAGCTCAGCCTTGCGGGCCTGAATGTCGTCGGCGACCTTCTTCAGGTCATCGAAGCCCTTGATGTCGTCCTGAGTGTAGCCGGCGGCGGTCAGCAGCTCCTTATTGTAAATGATGCCGTAGGTCTCGATGACGTAAGCGATGCTGGTAACGGCGTCGCCGTCCTTCAGTGCAAAGGAGTCGCTGGTCAGCTCACCGTACAGCTTGCTGTCGGAGAGGTCCAGGCAGTAATCTTTCCAGTTTGCCAGACCCACAGGGCCGTTGACCTGGAACAGGGTGGGAGCCTCGCTCTTCTCCATCTCGCTCATCAGGGTGGTCTCGTACTGGCCGGAAGCAGCGGTGACAACGGTCACAGGCACGCCGGTCTCCTTGGTGTACTCGGCGGCCAGATCCTGCCAATCCTGATCCTGCTCGGGCTTGAAGTTCAGGTAGTAGACCTTGCCGGCAGCTGCGGGAGCGGCAGAAGCTGCGGTAGAACTGGCGGTGGAAGCAGCGGTGCTGCTGGAGGAACCACCGCAGGCAGCCAGACCGAGGGCGGCAGCAGAAGCGCCGGCGACTTTCAGGAAATTACGACGAGAGATCATTTTTTTCATAATTGTTCTCCTTCTTCATCATGTGATATACACATTCCGCCTGGCAGCGGAAATGAGACGAAATAAATCAGACAGCCCTTACGCTCTCACCGACCTGCAGCTCAGGCTGGAGGGTGATCTTCTGGGCCGGGGCGCCATGCTCGATCTGCCGCACCAGCAGCTCGATGCTCTGGAGCGCGATCTGCTCGCCGGGCTGGACGATGGTGGTCATCACCGGCACACAGTAGCGGGACATCGAGATGCCGTCGAAGCCGATGACCGATATATCTTCCGGCACCCGGAACCCGGCGCTCACCAGCGCCCGGATGGCACCGAAAGCGATGACATCGCTCATGGCGAACAGGGCGGTGAACTCGGCCCGGCGGGCCAGCAGGCTGTTCATGGCGTGGTAGGCAGACTCGAAATCGTAGTTGGACAGGCCGTAGAGCCGGTCGTCGAAGGTGAGCCCGGCATCCTCCATGGCATCCTGTGCGCCGAGGCGGCGCATCCGACTGGGGTAACTGGTGGTCGGACCGCCGAGAACTGCTATCTTCCGGTGGCCCTGCGCGATGAGGTGGGAGACGGCGGTGCGGGCCGCAGCCCGGTCATCCACGCCCACCATCGAGAGGTTCGGGAAATCCAGTTCGTCGGAGACCAGCGTCGTCAGCACCGCGGGGACGGTGATGTTCGCAAAGCCCTGCTGGAAGTTCGCCACGCTGCCGCCGAGGAATATCATGCCTTTGGGCTTTATCTCCCGCAGGATCTTTTGGGCGGCGTCTATCTCGTTGGCATTCTCGTCCAGGTAGGAGACGATGCCGCTGTACCCGTAGAGGGTCGCGGCCCGCTGCAGCTGAACGAGGAAGTCCGAGAAGAAGAGGTTCCGGGTACCCTTGACCACGAAGACGAGGCTGCGGGACTGCTGGATCTTCAGCTGCCGGGCGTTGGTGTTTGGCACAAAGCCCGACTCCCGCATCATCTGAAGCACCTTTTCTTTCGTTTCGGGACGCACATCCGGCCGGTCATTGATGACGCGGGAGATGGTGCTGACGGAACAGCCGCTCAGACGGGCAATGTCTTTGATGGTCATGTTCGGCATTCCGGGAAGCACCTCTCTTTCGGTCGAAGTTCTGGTTTTTACTGAAATCGTGCGGGAACGATGTCGGGAACGGTTTCAGTGACTATAGTATGGCATAATTTGTGGAATAAATCAATAACCCTGAAACACTTTTGGCAGAATTGCATAACAAATTGACCCTCCTTTGTGCAGGTTGATTTGCCCGCAGAGCGAAAAGCAAATTGATTTCCGGTAATTACCGGTACGCGTCAGAATCTCCCGGGACGACCGTACTCTTTTGTAACTTTTAGAGCAAAAAAGCGCGTTCTCATGCAGGATGGATACAAGCTGAACCGACGGGCCGGAGCAAAAATAAGCCGAAAAAATCCCGGTATCCCTGCCGCCGGAGCGGAAAGGATACCGGGAATGAGATCTCTGGGGTTTACTCGGCGCGCAGGGCTTTGACGGGGTTGCACTTGGCTGCGCCGCGGGCCGGGATGATGCCGGCCAGAATGGTGAGCAGGGTAGCCAGTGCCACGAGGAAGAGGGCTGCATCCACGGGCAGGGAGGCAACGAGGGTCGAAGTGCCGGAGACTTTCTGGATGATGATGTTTCCGGGGATGAGCAGTATCTCGCTGAGGACGATGCCCATGACGCCCGAGCAGAGGCCGATGATGAAGGTCTCTGCGTTGAACACCTCGGAGACGTTCCGCTTGGAAGCGCCGATGGCGCGCAGGATGCCGATCTCCTTCCGGCGCTCGAGGACGCTGATATAGGTGATGACGCCGATCATGATGGAGGAGACTGCCAGCGAGATGGAGACGAAGGCCACCATCATGCTGCTGATCATGTCCACGATCTCGGTCACGCTGGTCATCAGGGTACCCACGAGGTCGGTGTACTGCACCATCTTTTCGTCTTCACCCTTTGCAGACATCCCGGCGTTGTAGGCATCCAGCTTTTCCAGGATGATGGCCTTGCTGGCGAAGTCCTTCGGATAGATCTTGATCTGGCTGGGGGCGGCCTCGTCCGCGTAGCCGAAGGCCGTCAGGTTGGCCTCATAGGTGGCGGAAGAGGAGCGGAGGGTGGAGCGCATCAGCTCGGTCAGCTCGGAGGCGGTCATGTTGAGCTGGATGGCCTTCTGGAAAGCCGACGCGTCGATCTTGATGGCGCTCTCCATCTGGCTGCTCAGCTTGCCGATGTTTTGCTGGATGGCCGTCTTGAGCTGGGACTGTATCTGGTCCTGGAAGGTGACGATGCCCTTCTGGATGGCAGCGTCCAGCTGGCTTTTCAGCACCTCTGTGATCTGGTCGGAGTAGGTCTCCATCACGGTCTGGATGGTGGTCTGCAGAGCGCTCGAGAGCTGGCCCTGCAGCTTGTCCGGGTCAACGAGGTCTTTCATGGACTCGGCCATCAGCTTCTGGAACTGCTCCGACTTGAGGTAGGCAGAAAAGCTCCACTTCTTGAAGTTGAGGATGCCGTTGCCGATGATATATTTCTTATAGTCTTTGAACACCTTCTGCACGAGGTCCTGCAGAGCCTCCGGCGAGACGGAGAGGTCCAGCTCTGCAAAGGCGTCGCTGAGGTCGATGTCGGGCAGCTCGTCGATGTCGAGGGAAAAATCCGAGAAGTCGATGAGGCTGCTCAAATCGAAACTGCCGCTGCTGAGGTCGAAGGCACCGTTCAAATCGAAGTCGAGGGCATCGGCATCAAAAGAGAAGGCATTCTTGAGGGCGTTGGTGTCGATGGAGAAGAGGCTGGTCAAATCGAAGTCGCGGAGGCTCTCGGCCTTGCCGAAGCTCTCGCCGGTGAGGACGTTGGTGGCGGGGTCGGCCATCTGCTGTTTCACGATGTCGCTGTCGGCAGCGTCCTTCATGACCTTCTCGGTCAGGGAGGCGGGGTAGGCGATGCCGGAGGTGAGCATGGAAGCGGAGGCGGTGTAGTCCGGCTGGACGATGCCCACGATGGTGATGTCCTCGCCGTTCTCCACCAGCTGCTGCATATAGTCCTTGTCGTCGGCCTTGCTCTTCCAGATGCCGTAGGTGTCGTCGTAGACGTAGGTGTCGGCGCTGTTCACCAGCTTGAACTTCAGGCCCATCAGCTCGTCGTAGCTGTAGGTGCGGAAGTCGCTGGGGACATCGACGTTCTGGTTCTGGGCGAACTGCTGTATCATCTTGTCCAGCTCGGCGGAGTCCCGCAGACCCATGGAGTAGAGGGCGTAGTCGGTCACAGTGCCGTATTTGCTCAGCACGGCGACACATTCGGTGGGCTTTTCGGGCCAGCGGCCGGCCTTGACTTCGTACTGGGACTTATAAAGGTCACTGTTGGCGGGCAGCTGATAGAAAACGCTGGTGTTGCTGCCCATGCTGTTCATCAGGCTGCTGGTGACGGAGGTGGAGCCGGAACCCGAGCTTCCCAGACCCAGCATCGAGAGGGTGGAGTCCGGGTTGACCTGATGCACACTGCCGTCGGCGTCCTGCCGGTAGATCTGGGGCGAGACGCTGTAGGAATACTCGATGGAGGTGGCGTCATCCGCAATGGTGGACTCGTCGCTGTCGAGATATTTCTTTAAGGAAGTGAGGTCGTTGGACGTCAGGCCCGACACCATCTTGGTGATGAGCTGGCGGACCGAGACCATTCCCTCCACGCCGCCGGAGGTGTCCTTTTTTCCGTCCTCGTCGGTGGGCAGGCCGGTGGCTGTGGTGCCGCCGCTGCTGCCCGAGGACAGAAAGCTCGTGATGTCCACGCCGCTGCTCAGGATCTGCAGCGGGTATTCGCTCAGGGTGGAGCGCTCCATGTCGGCGATGTAGGCGTTGACGCCGGTGGACAGCGAGATGATGAGGGCGATGCCGATGATGCCGATGCTGCCCGCGAAGGCTGTGAGCAGGGTGCGGGCCTTTTTGGTGCGCAGGTTGTTGAAGCTCAGGGCCAGCGAGGTGAGCCACGACATGGACGAACGGCCCATGTTCTTATGGATGGGAGGGGCAAGCTTTGTGTCGTCCGGCTCGAAGGGGCGGGTATCGTCGGTGATAGCGCCGTCCCGCAGACGGACGATGCGGTTGGCATACTGCTCCGCCAGTTCGGGGTTGTGCGTGACCATGACCACGAGGCGGTCTTTTGCCACATCCTTCAGCAGCTCCATGACCTGGATGCTCGTCTCGCTGTCCAGTGCGCCGGTGGGCTCGTCGGCCAGCAGGATGTCGGGGTTGTTGACGAGGGCGCGGGCGATGGCCACGCGCTGCATCTGGCCGCCCGACATCTCGGTGGGGCGCTTGTGGAGCTGGTCCCCGAGGCCCACCTGCCGCAGCGCCTCGGCGGCACGGCGGCGGCGCTCAGCGCCCGATACGCCCGAGATGGTCAGGGCCAGCTCGACGTTGGCGAGGACGGTCTGGTGGGGGATGAGGTTATAGCTCTGGAACACGAAACCGACGGTGTGGTTGCGGTAGGAGTCCCAGTCCCGGTCGGTGTAGCGGCGGGTGGAGATGCCGTTGATGATGAGCTCGCCGCTGTCGTAGCGGTCGAGGCCGCCGATGATGTTGAGCAGCGTGGTCTTGCCCGAGCCGCTGGGGCCGAGGATGGCGACAAATTCGCTGTCGCGCAGGTTGAGGCTGACCCCGTTGAGCGCTGCCTGTGTCAGATCGCCGGTGGTGTATTTCTTTTCGATATTGATAAGCTGAAGCATTGGCCTGCCTTTCCGGCAGCAGAACGGGGAAGTGTCTGCTGGCCTATTCCGCCCGGCATTTGTGGACGGAGAGGGAAACATAGTATCTGCTTGATTTTATCAGAAGAATATGAACAATTTATGTCGTAACGGGTGCCAAGTTCTGTGTTTTCTGCCGAAGGATGGAAAAGCGCTGCATCCTGCGCGGAAAAGCGTCCCAAATCAGGAGGATGCGGCAGATGTGTCTTAATTTTTTGAGCGGTTGATGGTATTCTTGAGACAATATCCATGTTAAAATTTTCAGTGTTCCAAAATTCGACGAAAACTGACGCAAATTTGTCGTTGTAACTCCTTTCGACGCTCCATACAATTTTATACAGTATAGTATAAAGTAATTTGTCCGGCATAAGTGGAAGGGCCGGACAGATGGGGCGAGGAGGATGCAGAATGAAACAGGATACCCCGTTGGTGAGGAGATTTTCGACGCTGGAACCGTATCAGGAGGCGTATACCCTTGCCTGTTCTCTGGAGACGGAGGGACAGGGCTGCTGGCTGACCGTGAGCCGGACAAAGGCTCCGGACGACCCGGCAGACACGGCCCGTACATGGGTCCCGGCCCCGGAAGAGGAGTGCGGACGGCTGCTGCAGTTTTTGTATGAGAATTCGGTCCAGCCGGAGCTGTGGCAGGATGTTATTTCCTGCTGGTATCCGCAGGCGGAGCAGGCAGAACGCCTGCAGGAAGGGAGGCGCGTCGTGTGAGCTATGAGGAACAGGACGTCATATGGCGCGTAGCGCTGGCCAGCTATGACCCCAGAGAGATGCGGGTATGGACACGCTATCTCGAGGAGCGCAACCCGGCCATCCGCTGCACGGGCTACCGCAGCAGCCGGACGCTGCTGGAACGGCTCGAGCAGGGCGATGTGGACGTTCTGGTGCTGGGCGGCAGGCTGGAGGACATGGACAGCATCCAGTTCCTGCCCAGGATACGCGGCCTTGCCCGCAAGCCTCTGGTGCTTCTGCGGGACGACGGACGCAACGAGAAGTCGGCAGTGGAGAGCCTGAGTCAGGAGGATGCATGCTACCTCATCCGTCAGGCCACACTGGAAGATATGCTGCAGGAGCTGCGCGCCCCAGCCCACCGCCCGGCGGAGAGCCTGGAAAAGCGCTGCGAGCGCATCTATCTCAGCTGGGGCGTGAGCACCTGCGACGCCAACAAGCGCTACCTGACCGGTGCGCTTCGGGTGATGATGGGCTCCGACCACCGTCTGGCCATCCGCAAGGAGATATTAGGGCCGGTGGCGGAGGAATACGGTCTCACCGTTGCGGCTGTGGACAGCGCCCTCCGGCGGCTGCTGGAGACGCTGGACGAGACCGGTACCCAGACATGGCGGGATTTTCGAAAAGAGTATGGCTTAGAGCGCAGGAAGGTGACCATCGGCCGCCTGCTTTATGCGCTGGAAAGTAGACTGAGTCAGCAGTGAGGTGCTGACCACACGACGCGGAGGTAGAGCAGAATGCGCAGGCGAAACGATGGAGCAGGAGTCTCCCCTCAGGAGGAGTTTGGGGATGTGTGCTTCCATGCCCTTGGCATCATCGACCAGAACCGGGAGTATCTGCAGATGCATCTGCTGGCGTCGGCCGACCTGCCCACCCGGCAGGCACTTTCGGACATCCAGATAGAGTCTGCCCGGCTGGACCGCACGGTACGCAATGCCATAACGCTTTATCAGCTGGAAAATGAAGAGCTGAGCGAGCTGCAGCCTCTGGACCTGTGCGGTCTGCTGGAAAAGGCGGGCCGTCTGGCCCCGGACATCCAGCGGTCGCTGGAAATAACGCTGACGACGGAGAGCGGGGGCATCGAGCACTGCGCCGTCATGGGCGTCCCCGATGAGGCCGAACAGCTGCTGCTCCACCTCATCTCCAACGCGCTGCGGGCCTGCGATGCAGGCGGCAGGGTGTGGGTGAGCCTGAAACAGAAAAAGACGGGCGTCGCGCTTCGGGTAGAAGACAACGGCTGCGGCCTGATGGAGGAAGACCCCATCGAGAACAACCGCCGCTTCCTCAGCGGCGCAAAGCTGGGCCTCCGCATCTGCAAGCTCATCTGCCGCCGTGCAGGCTGGAAGCTGACGCTGACGGCCCGTCCGGGCGGCGGCACCCGGGCGCAGGTGGTGTTCCCGCTGGCCTCCTGCGAGGACATCCCGCCGGAAATGGAACTCCACTCCGACGAGGAGAACGACATCCGCGCAGCGCGGTTCGCAAGCCGGGCGGCACAGGAGATCCTTCTGCTGCGGAGATATTGAACGAGACAAAAAGGCATCTGCAATGCGGCCGGGACGGCGCAGCGCAGATGCCTTTGCTTTGTGTGCGGGACAGGGAAGAGAGCAGAAAAATTGACAGACGGTAAAGAATCTTAGCAGAAACAGCCCGGAACTCACAGAAAAGTTTGCGAAATTAACAAAATGTTTAACTTTGAAAGGTGATTTTACTGTTTTTAAGGTGTAAAATAATCCCGAATGATTGATTGTCAGCCGGATTTGGTTTATAATACCCGTGTATGCGAGTCTGAAATTTGATTCGTTAGCAAACAACTTCTGCCCGGGCCGGAGAGCCCTGTGTGCAGAGGGAGAGTGCATTGTCCTTTAGGAGGAAAAACAACTGTGAGAGTAGGTCTTGACATCGGCAGCACTACCATCAAATGCGTGGTGCTGGATGAAAACGATACCCTTTTATATTCGACGTATGAGCGCCACTACAGCCACATTCTGGAAAAGGCGCAGGAGCTGCTGCGCCGCATCGACGCAGAGCAGCTGCATGGCCGGAAAGCGCTGCTCAGCATCTCCGGCTCCGCAGGCATGGGCCTGGCCGACAGCTGCGGCGTGCCTTTCGTGCAGGAGGTGTTCTCCACCCGCGTGGCGGTCAAAAAGTTCGTCCCTGCGACGGACTGCGTCATCGAGCTGGGCGGTGAGGATGCAAAGATCCTGTTCCTGACCAACGGCACCGAAGTCCGGATGAACGGCAGCTGCGCCGGCGGCACGGGCGCTTTCATCGACCAGATGGCGACGCTGCTCAAGATGAGTGCCGATGAGATGAACAAGGCGGCCGAACAGGCCACCCGTACATACACCATCGCATCCCGCTGCGGCGTTTTCGCCAAGAGCGACGTGCAGCCCCTCATCAATCAGGGCGCAAAGACCGAGGACATCGCGGCCAGCATCTACAAGGCCGTGGTCAACCAGACCATCGCCGGTCTGGCACAGGGACGCCCCATCCAGGGCAATATCCTCTATCTGGGCGGTCCGCTGACCTTCAGCACCGTGCTGCGCAAGAGCTTCGACGAGGCACTGGGCGTCACCGGCACCTGCCCCGAGAACAGCCTGCTCTACGTCGCGCTGGGCGCTGCCCTCTACGCCGACAAGGAGTTCGTCCTCTCGGACGTGGCCGCTGCGCTGGATGAGTACGCCGCCACGGCGACCTACGCCAGCGAGCCGCCCCTTTTCGCCAACAAGGAAGAGTACGAGGCATTCCATGCCCGCCATATGTCCCACAGCGTGCCGCGGGTGGCGTTCGGCGCCCAGTGCGGCCCGGTGCATATCGGCATCGACTCCGGCTCCACCACCGTCAAGCTGGTGGTCGTGGACGAGCAGAGCCAGATCCTCTATACCAACTATCAGCCGAACCTCGGCAACCCGCTGCCTCTTATCCGGCAGCAGCTGCTGAAACTCTATAAAGAGCACCCCGGCCTCAAGGTGGCCAGCGTGACCACCACCGGCTACGGCGAAGAGCTGGTCAAGAACGCCTTCCGCTGCGACTTCGGCCTCGTGGAGACCGTGGCCCACTTCACGGCAGCAAAATACTTCATGCCGGACGTGGACTTCATCATCGACATCGGCGGTCAGGATATGAAGTGCTTCAAGATCGAGGATGGCGCCATCAGCAACATCTTCCTGAACGAAGCCTGCTCTTCCGGCTGCGGCAGCTTTTTGCAGACCTTCGCGCAGGCACTGGGCTACGACGTCAAGGAGTTCGCGGCTCTCGGCCTCTTCGCCGACCGCCCCGTGGATCTGGGCAGCCGCTGCACCGTCTTTATGAACAGCTCGGTCAAGCAGGCCCAGAAGGACGGCGCGTCCATCGAGAATATCTCGGCGGGCCTGTCCATCAGCGTCGTCAAGAACGCGCTGTACAAGGTCATCCGTGCGTCCAGCCCCGAAGAGCTTGGCCGGAAGATCGTCGTGCAGGGCGGTACGTTCTACAATGAGGCCGTCCTCCGCGCCTTTGAGAAGGAGATGGGCGTCGAGGTCATCCGCCCCGACATCGCCGGTCTGATGGGCGCTTACGGTGCGGCCCTCTTCGGCCTGCGCCAGTGCCGCAAGAACGGCCAGACCACCTCCGCCATGATGAGCGAGGAAGAGCTGGAGAACTTCGACCAGAAAGTCGTCAGCGTCAAGTGCGGCGGCTGCGGCAACCACTGCCAGCTCACCGTCAACACCTTTGCCGATGGCCGCAAGTTCATTTCCGGCAACCGCTGCGACAAGCCCGTCACCGGCAAGAGCGAGGACAACAGCCTCAACCTCTACGCCTACAAGCAGCAGCTTCTGGCCAGCTATAAGCCCGTGGCCGGAAAGCGCGGCGCCATCGGCATCCCGCTCTGCCTGAATATGTACGAGCTGCTGCCCTTCTGGCACGCCTTCTGGACCAAGCTGGGCTTTGCCGTCCACACCAGCCCGGTGTCCAGCCGCGGCCTCTATCTGGCCGGTCAGGCTACCATCCCCAGCGACACCGCCTGCTTCCCGGCCAAGCTCAGCCATGGCCACATCAAGGCCCTGACCCAGATGCATCTGGACGCCATCTTCTACCCCTGCCTGACCTACAACATCGACGAGGGTCTGGGCGACAACCACTACAACTGCCCCGTCGTGGCCTACTATCCCGAAGTTCTGGCCGGCAACTGCCCCGAGCTGGAAGGCCAGAAGTTCATCTACGACTACGTCGGCATCCACCGTCCGAAGGATTTCGTCCACAAGATGGCGAAGGACGTGCTGCCCAAGTATTTCGGCGGCATCTCCGAGAAGGAAGTGCAGGAGGCTGCCAACGCTGCCTATGCCGAGTATGAGGCCCACATGGCACAGATCCGGGTCAAGGGCAGCGAGATCATGGATGAGGCCCGCCGTCAGGGCAGGCGCATCATCGTGCTGGCCGGACGCCCCTACCATGTGGACCCGGAGATCAACCACGGCATCGACCACCTCATCACCCGCCACGGCGCGGCAGTGGTCACCGAGGACAGCATCTCCAACCGCGTGGAAAAGTTCCCCACCAGCGTGCTGAACCAGTGGACTTACCACAGCCGCCTGTATGCCGCCGCCAAGTACTGCACCACCCAGAACGATATGGACCTGGTGCAGCTGGTGTCCTTCGGCTGCGGCGTGGACGCCATCACCACCGATGAGACCCGCGAGATCCTGCAGGAGGGCGGCAAGCTCTACACCCAGCTGAAAATTGACGAAATTACAAACCTGGGTGCTGTCAATATCCGCCTGCGCAGCCTGTTCGCCGCGCTGGATGAGCGAGACGAAGATAAGAAGTAACATAGGAGGAACCTATGGAATACAATTACCCCAAATTCACCCCGGAGATGAAGAAGACTCACACCATCCTCATCCCCAACATGGCCATCACCCAGTTCCGCCTGCTGGAATACGCCCTGCGCTACGACGGCTACAAGTGCGAGATCCTTGGAAACTGCGGCAGCGCTGTGGCGCAGCTGGGCCTGAAATATGTCCACAACGACACCTGCTATCCGGCACTGCTGGTCATTGGCCAGTTCCTCGACGCGCTGAACAGCGGCAAGTACGACCTCGAGCACACGGCCCTGCTCATCACCCAGACGGGCGGCGGCTGCCGTGCCTCCAACTACATCCACCTGCTCCGCAAGGCACTGGTCAAGGCAGGCTATCCGAACATCCCGGTGGCCAGCCTGAACTTCTCGGGCCTCGAGAAGGACAGCGGCTTCCAGATGACTCTGCCTCTGGCCCGCCGGGCCATCGCCAGCGTGTTCTACGGCGATATGCTCTGCGCCCTGCGCAATCAGGTCGCTCCGTATGAGAACGAAAAAGGCGCTGCCGATAAGATGGTAGACCTCTGGGTCCAGCGTCTGGGCCGTGTGCTGCTGGCGGGCAAGGGCTTCACCTCCCGTGAGATGAAGCACACCTTCCCCCTCATCGCAAAGGACTTCAAGTCTATTCCCGTCACCCGTGTGCCGAAGGTCAAAGTCGGCGTCGTGGGCGAAATTTACGTCAAGTACAGCCCGCTGGGCAACAACGACCTGCAGAAGTTCCTCGAGAGCCAGGACTGCGAGGTCAACTTCCCGGGTCTGATGGGCTTTGTGCAGTACTGCATCTTCAACATGGGCGAGGACCATGTCCTCTACGGCGGCAAGCTGGCCATGAAGATGGGGACCGACCAGCTGCTCAACTGGCTGGACAGCGTGGAGCGCTCCATGCTCAAGGCCGAGGCCGACGCCGGGTTCTACGCCCCCGGCCCCTTCAAGGAGCTGGTGGAAAAGCCCGAGGGCATCATCTCGCTGGGTGCCAAGATGGGCGAGGGCTGGCTGCTGACGGCTGAGATGATCGAGCTGGTACAGGGCGGTTACGGCAACATCGTCTGCGCACAGCCTTTTGGCTGCCTGCCGAACCACATCGTGGGCAAGGGCATGGTAAACAAGATCCGCGCGATGTACCCCAGCGCCAACATCACCCCCATCGACTACGACCCCAGCGCCACCAAGGTCAATCAGGAGAACCGCATCAAACTGATGCTGGCCGTAGCAAAGGAGCGTCTGAACGCTCCTGCCGAGGCGAAGCCCCTGACCGCCGAGGAGATCGCGGGCGGTGCGCCCAGCCTGTCTCACGTCTGAGAAACTACAGAAGAAACAAAGAAGCCGCACGGTACAGTTTTCGCTGTACTGTGCGGCTTTTCTTATGCGCCGGAGCGCTTATTTCTTGTGATACTTGCGGTCTTCCTGCTCATAGGCGGGCTCGCAGGTGAGGTACATCCCCAGACGCTTGATGGTGTCCGTATCCACGCTGGACAGGATGACCGTGGAGTGCATGTCGCAGCCCTTGAGCTTGGAGAGCTGCTGCAGAGCGACAGCAGCCGTCTCATTCTCGGCGGCAGAGCTGGACAGCGCGATCAGGATCTCATCGGTGTGCAGGCGGGGATTCCGGCTGCCGAGGTAGTTGGTCTTGAGGGTCTGGATGGGCTCGATGGCGCGGGCGGAGACCAGGTCGATCTCATGGTCGATGCCGGCCAGCTTCTTGAGGGCATTGAGCAGGGCAGAAGAGGCTGCGCCCAGCAGGGGACCGTTCTTGCCGGTGACGACGGTGCCGTCCGGCAGCTCGATGGCGGCAGCGGGTGCGCCGCCGGTGCGCTCGGCCACGGCGTGAGCCTGCTTTTCCACGGCACGGTCGCCGACAGCCAGACCGGCCTGATTCAGCAGCAGCTCCAGCTTGAAGATCTCACTGTCCACGTTCTTGCCGGTCTTGTGGTCGCAGAGGGCCTTGAAGTAGCGGCGGATGATCTCGTTACGGGAGGCCTCGCGGCAGGCTTCGTCGTCCACGATGCAGTTGCCGGCCATGTTCACGCCCATATCCGTGGGGGACTTGTAGGGGCTCTTGCCCGCGATGAGCTCGAACATCGCGTTGACCACCGGGAAGATCTCGATGTCGCGGTTGTAGTTGACGGTGGTGACGCCGTAGGCCTCCAGATGGAAGGGGTCGATCATGTTCACGTCGTTCAGGTCGGCGGTAGCGGCCTCGTAGGCGAGGTTGACCGGGTGCTTGAGGGGCAGGTTCCAGATGGGGAAGGTCTCGAACTTGGCATAACCGGCCTTGACGCCCCGCTTGTGCTCGTGGTAGAGCTGGGACAGGCAGGTGGCCATCTTGCCGCTGCCGGGGCCGGGGGCCGTGATGACGACGAGGGGACGCTGGGTCTCGATGTAGTCGTTCTTGCCGTAGCCCTCGTCGCTGACGATGCGGGCTACGTCGTTGGGGTAGCCGGGGATCTTATAGTGGCGGAAGGTGCGCACGCCCACGCTGTTCAGCTTGTGCTCAAAGGCTTCGACCTCGGGGGCGGCGGTGTACATGGTCACGCAGACGCTGCCCACGAACAGGCCCATGCCCTGGAAGGCGTCGATGAGGCGGAGAACGTCGAGGTCGTAGGTGATGCCGTAGTCGCCGCGCACCTTGCTGCTGATGATGTCCTGCGCGCTGATGACGATGACGATCTCGGCCTGCTCCTTGAGCTGCAGCAGCATCTGCAGCTTGGAGTCCGGCTCAAAGCCCGGCAGCACGCGGGAGGCGTGGTAGTCGTCGAACAGCTTGCCGCCAAACTCGAGGTAGAGCTTGTTGTCGAACTGTGCGATGCGCTCCCGGATGTGCTGGGACTGCATCTGAAGGTATTTCGCGTTGTCAAAGCCTTTTTTCATGGAATGCTCCTCTTCCTGATTCTACAACTTCATCTCCGGCACGTCGGTGGTGCGGCGGGCCGGAAGGTCACACAAACACTCTATAGTATAGCATACGACAGGCTTCGGCGCAATTATTTTTTGAGAGCTTCCTCGTGCTCCAGGTGCTCAAATTCTTCCAGCTCCTCGATGTCCTCTTTCAGGAACATCAGGCAGAAGCTGATGAAGAGCAGCAGGCAGGACAGCCAGATGGCCCGGCTGCCCATGGGAGCCAGAGCAAGGCTGCCGAGGCCGGCACCCAGCGCGAACAGGAAGATGATGGCGAAGTAGTGAAGCGCCTTGCCGAAGGCTTTGGTGTTGCCGCCCACCAGCCATGCGCAGAGGGAATCCATGCCGCCGCGCAGATTGCCGATGCACATGGTACTGGCGAAGGCATAGCCGTTCACCTTGCGGAAGGATTGTACCTGCATGGCGCAGGAGAAGGAAACGAGGGAGTTGGCCAGCAGATTCAGCTCCTGCGGCAAAAAGCCCACGACGAAGAGCAGCAGGATCTCGAACAGCACCACCAGCTGACGCCAGTGGAGCCACTGCATCCGCTTGAGCTTCAGGCGGATGAACTCAGCCACAAAAATGCCCAGTGCAAAGGCGCAAAGGGGCATCAGGTAGTGCAGTGCCTCGCCCCACTCGCCCGCAAACAGCTTGACGGCCATCAGCACGATGTTGCCGGTCTGGGCGTTGGCGAAGACCTTGCCGCGGTATAAATAGGTATAAACATCCTGTAAGCCGCCTGAGACGGAGAGAAACAGGGCGGTGATAAAAGCTTCGGACATCTGTCCGTGAGGTTTGAGAGACGGCATAAAAGCTCCTCCTTATATCCAGAAAATAATTCCATGCCATACTATAACGCAAAACCGGCGTTTTGTCAAAAACTGCGCCATATTTTTTATAGATAATGACGATTCCGGGCAGGTATCGCAGGATGCGCTTTGTTTTGCAATGCGGCGCAGACTGTGGTAGAATATCGCTAACGCGATATTCTAGTTTTATGCGCAACGCCTCGCCGCTTGCTCCTGCGGAGCTGCACGGCAACCGGCGTTGAATGCGCAATTATACCATTTCACTGCGTTCATGGTATAATAAAAACAGACGAACCCCGAACCCTTGATTTTTCAGGGGTTCGGGGTTTTCTTGTTACTAATGTGTGCATAGTTCAGCGTTCAGCGGCCTAAAATGTTCACCGGTTTGAACCCTATGGAATCAGTTCCACGGTGGCCTTCAGTTCGTCCAAAGTCTTGTGATTATAGACCCGGTTTCCTGTGTCTTTGGACACATGGCCCATGAGCAAATCAATACATTTCCGGTTGGCCCCGGCGCTGTCCAATTTGGTTTCAAAGGTGTGGCGGCATTCGTGCGGGGTATGGTTCATCTTCAGGGCCTTCATAATATCCGCCCAAAATATCCGGTATTGGGTTTGATTGCAAATCTTCCCGTTGTAGCTGATCAGCCGGGGGCCACCTTCGGCAAGCCGCCGTTCAATCAACGGCTTGATCTTTGGATGGATGGGAACAATGCGGTTCTTACCGGCTTTCGTTTTGGTGCCGCCCTTCATCGTGCCTTCCTTCAAGTCTATATCTTCTGGTTTCAGATTCAAAAATTCAGAGATACGCCACCCGGAATATAGCAAGATCAAAACAGTATCAAGCCAAGGATCAGACTGATGTTCCCACACCGTTTTGATTTCATCGTTGGTGAACGGAAGGCGGCTGGTGGGCGGTATTGGATCAGAAGTCAGCAGTTCAGAGAAGCACCGGTTTATTATATCCATTTCAAGAGCGAACCGGTCAAGGTGGCCCCACAGGTTCTTGATGGCCGCTTGGGTGCTGTACCCTTTCCCACAACCATCAATGGTTTCTTGCATTTGGTAGGATCGCAGTTGCTTATAAGGCTTGTTCACATACGCTGAACAATGCTTGAACGCTGAACAGAGGGAAGAACGGTTGGATTCCCCCAACTTCGGGGCCTTCTTTTCTTTCCAGAGGTCAAAAAGCTGTTGAAGGGTGATTTTGGCCCGGTCAACATCCCAAGGATCACGGTTGTATTCAGCAAGCATGATATTCCCGGCTTCACGGGTTTCAGCATAGCCGATAATGTCATAAATGGGATGGCCTTTGTCATTCCAACCTATGGTTTTCTTCACAATGTATGGGCGGCGGCGTTGGCCTGATAGCTTTGCAACCGTTCCATACCCGTTTGGATTTCGCATTATATCACCTGAACTTTCAAAATTGGGTATGGCAAAGCTAAACCCCATGTGATATAATGTTCAAAGGCGTTTGAAACATTAACTTCAAAAGGGTTTGTTTCGCCTGACCGCTTCCGGTGTGCAAGACCGGGGGCGGTCATTTTTTTTTTGCATTTGTTCCATATCCGTTCCGCTTAAAACCCTTGCGGGGTGTGGCTTTGAGAGAATGGAACACTTGGAACGGATATTATATTACTTCAAAGGGTAGATAAAAAATATAAAAGAAAAAGAGTATATAGAGAACCGGCGTTTTATCTGTTCCACCTGTTCCAAAGCCTTGATTTTCCTGTGTTTTCAGGGATTGGACGGCGGAACGGATGTGGACAGATCAAGTTTGGCAAGTTCACCTTTGACCTGTTCCAGAACTTCAGGATATTCAGAATCAGGGTTCATGGAATATTGATCTTCGTATTCCTTCAGGGTGTTCAGATACCGGTTCCAATGGGTGGCTTTGGCCTTTGCGGTTTTCAATTCATCAATCTTGGCTTTCTGATCGGAATAGGAATCCAACAAAACCCGTTCTTTCTGACTATCAGCCGCCTTGAAGAAAGAAGCTGGAAGATCGGATGTGTAAGGGATGATCCCGGCCTTGGCCGCTTGATCCACCGTCAGGGCTATTTGCATACCATATTCATAGCGGGAAAAGAATGTTTCAAGGTTCTTCGTCTTTTCAAAGATGTTCAAGCAATCTTGAACAATCCGCACATGGTTTTTGGCTTCTGCTACGGTATAGGCCCCCGGCATGGATTTAATAGCCCGTTCCGGGTTCAGATTGGAATGAACCTGAACGGTGGGTTCTGTTTTGGGTGGGGCTTTCTGTTTTGGCTTTCTTTTTCGCAGAAGCAGGAACAGGAAGAACCCCATAATGACATCCATCATAATGAATACGGGGCGGAGTTCTGGCGCTTCCGTAAAAAACATGATTGTGTAGACGATAAACCCGAAACTGAAAAAGAAGATCCCAAAGCCTTTCAAAAACTTCTTCAACCAACCACCTTCTATCTAATATCACTTTGGAAGGCCACGGCCTTACCAAGAATGATGATATGATCCAACTGTTCCCCGGTATAAACTAAATCTTCATAGTTAGAGTTTTCGGCCTTCAGAATCAATAGATTTTTTTCGGGATAGTAATTCACCCGCTTCAGGGTTGCTTCATCATCAATGATAACAGCGGCAATTTCGCCATTGTTCACCATTTCCTGTTTTCTGATGAACACAATATCCCCGTCATAGATTCTGGCCCCGATCATGGAATCACCCTTGGCCTTCAAGCAGAAATCAGCGTCAATATTGGCCCCAGCTTCCACATACAGTTCCTTTTCTTCATTTGCCATAATGGGTTTCCCGCAAGCAATGTCACCGAGCAGACGAAAACGCTTTGTAGAAATTGGGATGATATTATCAAACTTCACCTGTGGTTGTGACGGTTCGACCACCACAGATTTATTGATGCTTTTCAACCAATCATTCCGGTTCGGAATGTCTGATCTTCCCATGAGGTAATCCAAATCAACATTGAAATAGTCAGCAATGGTTTCCATAGATTCAAGGCCCGGTTCCCGTTCGCCCCGTTCATACATATTTACACTACTTTTAGAAAAACCAAGCTGATCCGCCAAGTTCTGTTGAGATAGGCGGCGTTCGGTTCGTAATTGCTTGAACCGATCAGAAAACTTCGGCATAAGTACACCCCTTTCAGAAGTCTTTCTATAATTCATTATACACATTATGTGCACAAAGTCAATCCGTCGATGTGCACAATTAGTAACACATTTCTTTGTGCACAATTTGTGTTCAGTTGCGCTTGACTTTGAGCACATATCGTGTATAATGATAATCAGACGAGCACAAAAGGTGCACGGCGAAAGGGGAACACAATATGAAGAAGTTCAGCGCAATAGTCAAGGACGGAACCAAAACCGTTTTCATCACCAATCAGGAATACCGGACAAAGGCCGACTTCATTCATGATCTTCGATGCAACGGGTACAAGGTCAATCCGATGAAGGTCAAGACTTCCCGGACTTTCGATTACATCATCAATCACACCGACTGTAACCCGTGGGATTGGAAGCTTACTGATAAAGAAGTTGATGATATTACGGATTATCACCCCGGAAGGAGTATGTGAGATATGGAAGTTTGGAAAGAAAACAAACAGACGGGCCTTTCTTGTGGGATCAATGACTTTGGTGAATTGTTCCTTGGCAATAAAGGAAGCGGATATAATTTACCAGACACCCCCGAAAATCGTGAATATATTTTGAATGATTTTAACTATTGGAATCAATAAGCCGAAACGGGCCTGATGGCCCGTCCACCGGAACCGCCCCACCGGTGCTGATGATGGCAGGGCAACAGCGACAACATGAGCGCCCCCGGTTTATGGGTTCGGGTATTGGGTATCAATCCCCATATAAAAGATATGACCGCCCGGAAATTGCTTGTTGGGGCTTTGGCTGTTCTAATTCTGAAGAAAGGATGTGCAAATATGAGTGTTGGCAAGAAACTTCGGGAACTGCGTGGGAGCAGAACCCAAGACGAAATCTCCAAGGAACTTGGGATCACCAAATCTTCTTATGCCATGTATGAGCGTGATGAACGGGTTCCCCGTGATGAAGTGAAGGTTCGCATTTCCAATTTCTTTGGCGTTTCGGTTCAGGAACTTTTTTTTAACTAAATCGAGCACATATAGTGTTCAATAGGAGTAAGCACCATGAATGAAGTCAGTTTGAAACCGGTCATTGATGAACTTGAAACCTTGTTTTCAAAGTTCAACAAAGCCTTCTTTGAAGGGAAGTTGGAAAAGCCTGTGATCACCGTTTCCCCGGATCATACCCGTGGGGCCTACGGCTGGTGTACCGCTTGGAAGGCTTGGCAAGATGGCACCAAGGAAGGCGGTTATTACGAAATCAACCTGTGTGCCGAATACCTGAACCGCCCCTTTGAAGAAACCTGTGGAACCTTGCTTCACGAAATGGTTCACCTTCAGAACCTTCAGGACAATGTTCAGGACACTTCCCGTTCTGGTTCCTACCACAACCGGAAGTTCAAAGAAACCGCTGAAGCCCACGGCCTGACCGTGGAGAAAGGCGAAAAGTACGGATGGCACAAAACCGCCCTGAACCCGCAAGCTGAAGCCTTCGTGAAATCCCTTGGCAAATCCGGGTTCTGTCTGGTTCGACCCCGTACCAATCCGCTGAAGGGTTCCCGGAAGGGGGGGGGATCAAGTTCCCGTAAGTATGTTTGCCCCTGTTGCGGAACCATCATCCGGGCCACCAAGGAAGTTCATGTTCTCTGTGGGGAATGTGAAGTGGCCTTTGAAGAACAGGAGTGATAACCAATGAAGTTGATTGACACCAAGGATTGGAAGGCCGTTCACTTCAAGGATCGAACCATTTTGAGAAGTGACCGCAATCTTTACCCGGAAGCCGATTGGTGGGCTTTGGTTTCCACCGTGGATGTGGAACCGATGAAGGAACCCGGTCATTTCAAGGTGGTAAGCCAATGATGATCACCCGCCAAGTTCGCTGTAAGAAGTGTGGGGAAATGTTTCCCCTGACCTATCCCGAAAAGCTGTCCGACATTGGCCGGGATGTTATTTCTTACTGTCCGCCGTGTTTACACACGGAAATCTTGAAAAATGAAAGGAGTACGCACAATGACCACCTTTGCAGAGCGTTTGAAGAACGCTATGGAACAGGCCAACATGAGCCAATCCGCCTTGTCTGAACAGGCCGGGGCTTCCAAGGCCGCTATCAGCCAATACCTTTCCGGGAAGAACACCCCCGGCCCTGACCGTATCAAGGCCCTTGCCGATGCAACCGGCGTTTCCTTTGATTACCTGATGGGTTATGGAGCCGCCTCGGTTGCGGAACCGCCCATCAAGAAGATCAGCGTGAAGGAAGCCGCCCGGTGCATGGGTAAATCTGATCAGTTCGTCAGAATCGGCCTTCAGCGTGGCCTACTTCCCTTCGGGAACGCTGTTCCCGGAACTGGCGCTTGCTGGAATTACTACATCAACCCCACCAAGTTCCGTGATTATGTGGGCGCTGATCAGTTCAATTCCTTCTTCGGCCTTACGGCCTGAAAGGGGAACAACGATGGACAACACCCGTGATGAACTGTTGGATTTGATCAGGAACGCCACCAACATTGATATGATTTGCTTCTTCGCCATTATCTATGTGGTTGCGCCTGATTCCCCCCCCCTACACGCCTAACGCCACCCGTGGCGAACTGAAGAAGGCAATTAAGCAGTTGCGGAGCGCCCAGCACAACCCGGATTGCCCCGCTGAAATGTCTGAAGGCTTTGAAACGGCGATTCAGTATATCCGCCGTGAATGGCTTCACCGATGAAAGGATGGTTTATATGCTTCAGATCGGTATGATCGTTAAAATCTTGCCCGATGCGGAATACAGCGGCAAGTTCACCGGCTACATCGGCAAGGTGAAGAATTACTTTTCGCAGAACAAGAAGGTTGGCGTGGAACTTTTTCAGCAGACGAATGACGCAAGTTCCAAGGGCCTGTTTTGGTTCTCTGAATCCAAGGTGGTTGCGGCGGGTACTCTGCCGGATGTCATGATGGAATATATCAAGGCTGATCTTAACGCCACCTTCGGCGTTGCAAATCACACCCGCCGTTCCCGTCAGACCGGCCTTCCGCAGATCAAGAAGGTCATTTACAGCGGCCCCAAGACAATCATTCTGTGGGCCGACAACACCAAAACCATTGTTTCTTGTGGGGAAGCGGATTCCTATGACTACTATTCCGGTTTCTGTGCCGCTGTGGTCAAGAAGCTGTTCGGTTCCACCACCCACGCCAAGAAGGTTTTGGGTGCTTCCATTCAGATCAATGATTAACCTATTCCAGCACCAACAACAGGCCCTTGATGAAACCGAGGGGAAGAACCGGGTGGCCTATTACCTTGATATGGGCCTTGGGAAAACCTTTGTTGGTTCCGAAAAAGCCCTGAAGTTGAACAGCCGTGTAAATCTTCTGGTGTGTCAATGTTCAAAGGTTCAAGACTGGATTGAACACATGACAGAAAATTACGCCATGAATCATTGTTGGATGATTTATGACATGACCAAGAAAAATGAATTTGATTGGTTCATGAAGGCCGCAATGGAAGTTGATAACCCGGATCGGATTTGTGGCGTGATCAACTATGAACTGACCTTCAGGCGGAATGTGCTGAAAACCCTGACCGGCTTCACGCTGATGTTGGATGAAAGTTCCCTGATCCAGAATGAGAACGCCAAACGGTCAAAGTTCATTCTTGGGCTGAAACCGGATAATGTGATCCTTCTGTCAGGCACCCCCACGGGCGGCAAGTATGAAAACCTGTGGAGCCAATGCCAACTGTTGGGGTGGAAGATTTCAAAAGAACTGTTCTGGAAGCAGTACATTCAAACGGAATGGGTTGAAACCGATGGATTTTGGCGGCAACAGATTACCGGCTATAAGAATGTTGACCGGCTGAAGATGAAGCTGGCCGAACATGGGGCCGTTTTCATGACTACCGAACAGGCCGGGATCAGCCTTCCAAAACGGAACTGGATTAAGGTCAAAACCCGCCCTTCACCCCTTTATTGGAAGTTCTGGAATGATCGTTATGTTGCGATTGACAGCGCCAACCTTGGTGAATTTGAACTGGATGCGGATTTCTACGGTTCCAATGCCCATTGTGAACGGGAATTGATCGGTGATACCAGTTTGACCCGCCGCCTTTACGCCCGTCAGCTTTGCGGCCTGTATAACCCGGCCCGTTATGAAGCCTTCCGGGATTTGGTGAACAGTACGGAAGATCGCTTGATTGTGTTCTATAACTTCACGGAAGAAATGGAACGCCTGAAGGGGATTGCCAAGGGCCTGAACCGGCCTGTGTCTGTTCTTTCCGGTGAAGAAAAGAACTTGGATGCTTACCGATACCAGCACAACAGCATTACCTTCATTCAGTATCAGGCCGGTGCAATGGGCGGCAACTTCCAGCTTGCCAACAAAATCATTTACTTCAGCCTTCCCCAAGGTTCGGAATTGTGGGAGCAATCCCAAAAGCGTATTCACCGCCTTGGGCAAGAACGGCCCTGTTTCTATTACCTGATGATCTGTCCGGGAACGGTTGAAGAAGATATTCTTTCCACTTTGGAAATGAGAAAGGACTATACCGATGAACTATTCAGAAAGTATGAGCAAGCGGCAACAGCGCCGCAAAGCCCTTAACCAGCGGTTCAGGCGGATGTTCCTTGTGGCCCTTCTGATGGGCCTTGCAATGGGGTTTGTATTTGGGCGCTGTTCTGCTGTCAACAGCAAGGCCCCGGATGCCCCCATTGAACCGGATCAGCTTACCGCCGTGATCCCGGATGTGACCTTGGAGCCGGTGGAACCCCCGCTGGTGGAAGAACCCGCCGAACCTGAACCGGTGCTGTTGGGCAGTTTCAGAATTACCGCCTATTGTTCCTGTGAAAAGTGTTGCGGCGAATGGGCCAAGAACCGGCCCAACGGCATTGTGTATGGTGCCGCTGGCGTGGAACTGAAGGCCGGTGTTTCCTGTGCTTCCCCGCTTCCCTTGGGAACCGTGGTGGAAGTGGAAGGCTTGGGTGAATACATCGTTCAGGATCGCCCCGCCCAATGGGTGATTGACAAATACGGTGAAAACCAGATCGACATTTATTTTGACAATCATGAAGCCGCTTCCGCCTTCGGCCTGAAGCAGTTGAATGTTTATCTGAAAGGAGAACCAGAAAAATGATCAAATGTGAAAATGCTTGCCCCCGTGGGAAATTTGATGGGTGTTGCCACAAATGCCCGGAGTTCCACACTTGCCCTGATTCCTGTCAGGAAAACCCGAACGCCTGTGGTTCGGCCACCTTCGATGAAGAAACGGCCCTTCAGGAGTTCAAGAACACCCAGCTTGCCACCCTGAACGCCATTGCTTCCCTGACCGCCCACAAGAAGGCCATTGAGGATCAGGAAAAGGAAATGAAGGCCAAGCTGTATGAAGCAATGGTGAAGTTCGGCGTGGATAAGTTTGAATCCGATGTTCTGAACCTTACCCTTGTGAAGCCCACCAATGCCACCAGCATTGATTCCGCCAAGCTGAAGAAGAAATACCCGGACATTGCTTCCGAGTGTTCCAAGACCACCGCCAAGGCCGGTTATGTGAAGATCACCCTGAAGGGCGGTGGGCAGTAATGACCGTTGAACAGATCGAACTTCGGAAGATTTTAACCCAAATGCTGGCGGATAATGGGATCAACCGAGAAACCATCAAAGGCTTTGTGGAAGAAATTGTTTCTGAAAAAGTTGATCGAGCTATTGATCGGATTATTCATGAAACCAATATGGATTCTCTTATAGCAAGAATGGTTCAGGACACTATCAGAACCACAATTTCTGATGAAGTGCGTTGGAATGTTCGCCGGGTGCTTGGAAGTGTTTCAATTTCTATTGAAACCCATGGGAGTTTCAGGGGTGGTGAATCCGATGGCAAGGGATGAATTATGGGATGCCCTGAAGGATCATGCCAAACAGGTTCATTTAGAACGGGTTGCAAAGAACCCCGACCGGATCGCCTATGCCATTCAACAGTTTGAAGCCCACGGCATTGAATACCAACTGAAAAATGAGCAAACAGGCCACTTCCATTGTTGGCGGAAGTCTGATGATAAACTGTTTCAATTCTACGCTGGAACGGGGAAGATTCAGGGTTTCACCCAAGTCAGAGGTATTCACAGCCTGATTCAGATGTTGGAGGGGTGAGCCGATGGAAAAGCAGATTGATATTTGCGCTACCTGTGTTCACGATGAACCCGGTTATTGTTCCGTCATTGGCACCATTCCCCATTGCTGTTTCCGCCATTGGCATTGTGAACCGGGAAAAGCCGCAAAGGACTATGTTCCCAAACAGGAAGAAGGTGAAGCCGATGTTCGGTAAAAGAAAACTTGAATTGCTGGCCCATACCGCACGGATCAAAGAACTTGAAGAAATCCTTTGCCCCTGTGAACAGCATGATTGGATCAGCAACGGCTATCATTTCAGCGGCGGAACCGGGCGGGGAGATGAAACCACCATTTACCACTACATTTGCAAACGCTGTAAAAAGCGGATGCAAAGTATTCAACCGTACCTTGGGAGTGATTCCGATGGCCGGTGAAAAAAGCTTTGAAAATCGCCTGAAGAAATGGCTGGAATCTGAAGGGATATACCCCTTGGGTGAACCTGTTGACCGCATGAGCGCCCCGCCCTGTGGCTTCTATGAAAAGCGTTGGGGTGGAAGCCGGTATGTGAAAAGCGGCCTTCCCGATATGCGGATCACCGTGAAGGGCATTGCCCTTGAAGTGGAGCTGAAGGCCACCGATGGAACCCCATCTGTGCTTCAGAAGCGTAATTTGGCCCAAATCAACGGTTCACAGGGGTTCGGGTTCATCCTTTACCCGGAAGGCTTTGAAGCCTTCAAGACTATTGTGAAAGGGGTGAAACAATGCGAGTTTCCCACAGCCGGGTTGAAGTCTTTGATAGATGCCCATACAAATACCGCTTGCGATATGTGGAAGGGATAGACACGATCCCGAACACGGACGCAGACAACGCCCTGATCCTTGGCACCGCCCTTCACACCGGCATTGAAGAAGGGGTTGAACAAGCCCTTGACTTCTACAAGAACAGCTTCCCGGTTCTGACGGATGATCACATTCATGAAATGATGAAGTTGGAAGCCATGATCCCCAAGGCAAAGGCCATGTTGCCACCGGGCGGAACCTTTGAACTTCCAATCGGGAACGCTGATTTCATCGGCTTTATGGATTATCTGGTTCCCGTGGGGAAGGGCCTGAAGCTGGATGGCCTGATCACTGGTGAAGATTTGAATGAATTTGAAGCGTTTGATCTGTACGATTTCAAGTATTCCAACAACGCCAAGAACTACGCTGTTTCCGGTCAGCTTCACGAATACAAGTATTGGTATGAACTGACCCATCCCGGCCACCGGATCAGAAATATGTATTTCCTGATTGTTCCCAAGCCCAAGATCAGGCAGAAAAGCACCGAAACCCTTTCCCAATTCCGTGACCGCTTGCAAGCGGCCTTGAAAGATTCTGAACCAACGCTGATGCCGGTTCAGTACAACCCCATGAAGATTGTGGACTTCCTGACCGATGTGAAGCACATGGTTGAAGCCACAGACTTTCCCAAGAACCCAAACCATTTTTGTGGATGGTGTGAGTATGAAGAATATTGTCAGAAAGGATGGGATTATATGTTACTTCCCAAGAATGAACGCCGTGATCTGAACGCCACCAAGAAGAAGGTTGTGTGGCTTTACGGCGCACCCTTCAGCGGCAAAACCTTCTTTGCCAATCAGTTCCCCGATCCCCTGATGTTGAACACGGATGGCAACATCAAGTTTGTGGATGCCCCCTATATCGCCATTCGTGACACCGTTACGGTGGAAGGCCGTATCACCAAGCGCAAGTTGGCCTATGAAGTGTTCATGGATGCCGTGGCCGAACTGGAAAAGAAACAGAACGATTTCCGAACCATCGTGGTTGACCTTCTGGAAGATGTTTATGAATCGTGCCGGGTTTACATCTGTGACCGTCAGGGCTGGAAGCATGAATCTGATGATTCATTCCGTGCGTGGGATATGGTCAGAAGCGAGTTCCTGAACACCCTGAAGCGGCTTGTGAATCTGGACTATGAAAACATCATCCTGATCAGCCATGAGGACAGAAGCCGTGACCTGACCCGCAAGGGCGGCGATAAGATCAGTTCCATCAAGCCGAACCTTCAGGATAAGGTGGCAAACAAGGTGGCCGGTATGGTTGATCTGGTGGCCCGTATCGTGGCGGACGATGATGAACGGGTGCTGTCTTTCAAGACTTCTGAAGTGATCTTCGGCGGTGGCCGTTTGACTGTCCGTGATAAGGAAATCCCGCTGACCTATGACGCTTTCTGTGAAGTCTACGAGGAAGCCAACCAGAAGGCCGCAGGAGCCGTGAAGCGTGGCGGCAATGCCCCGGCTACCCCCGCACCTGAAACCACCGACACGCCCACCACAGCGCCCAGCAGAAGGGGCAGAAAGGCCAAGACTGTAACCCCGCCCCCGGCTGGTAACTATGATCCGGCTGAAGATGCGGCAAAGGCGGCTTGTGGTGATCCTGATGGAACTTGGACACCGGGCGGCGGTGAAAAGGATGATTCTGTTCCTGTTGATGAACCGGCCACCGGTGACACCCCGCCTTGGAACGATCTTCCCAAATGCCCGGACGGTGAACGCATTTTCAGACAGCACGATCAGAACCCGGAAATCCCCCTTTGTCCGTCCATTGACGCTGGCCACCGTTGCCACAAGGAAGGCGGCCCCGATGGTTGCCCCCTGTGGGATCGCCCCAAGGCACAGGCAGAGGAACCCGCACCCAAGACGGATGCTAACCCGCCCCGCCGTACCCGGAAGAAGCGTGAAGAATAATGGCTGATGTGCTGATGATTGCCGGGAAGCCTGAAACCATTTTCAAGGCCCGTGATTTTGAATATCTGGTTGAAAAGCACATGGGCTATGAAGCGGCCAAGTATTTCCGGGAATACGCTGAAAAGGCTGATGAAGAAGTCAGATCGGCCAAGGCCGGTGAGAACACAGACCTTGCTTCCTATGAAGCTGACCTTGAAAGCAATCACAGAGCCTTTCAGGACATTCAGACGGAAGCCGCAGTTATCACGGGTGTTCTTCAAGAAAAACGGATAAACCGTGAGAAGATCGCCCATGCAGTCAGGGAAATTGGAAAAATTCTTTCCAACCAAATATAAAAAACAACATTTTTGGAGGTAAAAAACTATGGCTATTGATTTTGACAAGATTGATCGTTCTGTTGATCTGAAGGGCCTTCAGGCTGATGTGGAGGATGCCAAGAAGAACGGCGGCGGTGATTTCCCCACCATTCCCGCTGGCAAGTATGAAGTGAAGCTGGAAAGCATGGAGATCAAAGGCACCAAGGCCGATCCCAACCGCCCCATGCTGGCCGTGTCCTTCAAAATCCTGTCCGGTGAGTTCAAGAACCAGCGCCTTTTCATGAACCGTGTCCTTTACGGCACCAAAAATGACAAGAACATGATCGCTTCCGCTATGGGCTTCCTTGAAAAGCTGGATTCCGGTGTTCCTATCAGCTTCACCAGCTACAAGCAGTTTGCCCAGCTTGTTCTTGATGTGGCGGAAGCTATTGATGGAACCTTGGAATATGCGGTGGACTATGATGATTCCCGCTTCAATTCCATCACTGTTGAGGAGGTTTTTGAGGTTGAAAACTGACCGCAGATTTTTTATAATCAAATCGAGCACAAATAGTGCTTGATGCGGTTTTGAACCTTAACTTTCAAGCACAACCTGTGGGGCTTCGGCCCCACAATGGCCCCAAGTGAAAGCCTTCCCGTGGCGGGGCTGATAAGGCGGCAACGCTGACCGATTTCACAAAAGCTGAAAGGATGTGAGTTGATGATCTTCTATGATTTTGAGGTTTTCCGGTATGACTGGTTGGTTGTCCTGATCGACCTGAACGCCCGGAAAGAAACCGTGATTATCAATGATCCCGACAAGCTGAAGCGTTTCTATGAGGAACACAAGGGCGTGATTTGGGCCGGTTACAATTCCCGGAACTATGATCAGTACATCCTAAAGGCCATTCTGTGTGGGTTTGATCCAAAGCCTGTGAACGATTGGATCATTGCAGAGGACAAACCCGGTTACAGATATTCAAGCCTGTTCAGGGAATACCCGCTGATCAATTATGATGTGATGCCGAACCCGCCAATCAGCCTGAAGGCGCTGGAAGCGTTCATGGGCCATTCCATCAAAGAAACTTCTGTTCCCTTCGACATTGACCGGTCTTTGACTGAAGCAGAATTGGCCGAAACGGTCAAGTATTGCCGCCATGATGTGGAACAGACGGTGGAAGTGTGGTTAAGGCGGAAGGAAGATGAATTTGATGCCCAAATGTCACTTGTGAAGGCGTTCCATCTTCCTATTTCCGACATTGGCCGCACCAAGGCCCAGCTTTCCGCCAAAATCCTTGGAGCCGTTCAGCGGGAACACAATGATGAATTTGAAATTGAGTTCCCGTCCAGCTTGCGGATCGAAAAATACACGGAAGTTCTGAACTGGTACAAAAACCCCCTGAACCGTGACTATTCCAAAACCCTTGAACTGGATGTGGCCGGGGTTCCCCATGTGTTCGCTTGGGGTGGCCTTCATGGGGCCATTCCCAAATATCACGGGGAAGGCTGGTTCGTCAATGTGGATGTGGCTTCCTATTACCCATCTTTGATGCTGGTTTATAAGTGGCTTTCCCGCAATGTTCACGATCCTTCCAAGTATGCGGAAATCTACCACACCCGCCTGAAGCTGAAGGCAGAGAAGAACCCCATGCAACAGCCTTATAAAATCGTTCTGAACAGCACCTATGGCGCTATGAAAGATAAGCACAACGCCATGTATGACCCCCGGCAAGCCAACAATGTTTGTGTGGGCGGTCAGCTTCTTCTTCTGGATTTGATTGAACGGCTGGAAGATCATTGTGAAATCATCCAGAGCAACACGGATGGTATTTTGGTCAAACTTCGCCGGTATGAAGATTTTGAAATGCTGGACGATCTGTGCTGGGAATGGGAGCAAAGAACCGGGATGCGCCTTGAATTTGATGAATTTCAAAAGGTGTATCAGAAGGATGTGAACAATTACATCATTGTTCCTTCCGGGCCGCTTCGTGACGAAAAAGGGAAACCCCGCTGGAAGTGCAAGGGTGCCTATGTCAAAAAACTGTCCGATCTGGATTATGACCTTCCCATTGTCAACCGGGCCATTGTGAACTATTTCCTTCAGGGGATCAGCCCGGAAACAACCATCATGGAATGTTCCGATCTTCGGGATTTTCAGAAGGTGGTGAAGGTGTCCAGCAAGTACAAATACGCCCTTTATTCCCCGATGATTATGGAAGCCAAGATCAGGGATGAAAAAGGCCGTTCCAAGAAAATCACCCGCTTCAGCGGTGGTGAGGTTCAGACGGATAAAACTTTCCGGGTGTTTGCTTCCAAGGATCAGAGCAAGGGCGGAATCTTCAAGGTTTCCGGGAAAATCGTCAAGGGCCGGGAAAAGAATCCTGAAAAGTTCGGCAACACCCCGGATCATTGTTTCTTCATCAATGATGATGTGACCAACCTTCCCATCCCGGATGAACTGGACAAGCAATATTACATTGATGTTGCTTGGGATCGCCTGAAAGATTTTGGGGTGGAACGATGAACAATAAAACCTTTCGGGGGGGGGGGAGCGTTGAAGCATGGAACTGTTTAGGGGCTATGTGCCTACCAGAAACAAACAATGCCTTGAAAAGTTCAAAGGCGTTGAAAAACTGAAAACCCGTTCTGAAGTCCAAGACCTTGATGAATACGCCGGTATTCTTGGGGAAGAAACCATCCTGATTGATGTGGATGATGCGGAAACATCTGAACTTTTGTTCAGAATTGTTCAGGATTTAGAACTGAAGTGCAGAGTGTACGCCACCACACGGGGAAAACACTTCTTGTTCAAGAACTGTGGTGTTAAAAAAAGCTGGACGAAATGCACCTTGGCCGTGGGTATCACCACGGATGGAAAGGTTGGAGCCAATAACAGCTATGAAATCTTGAAGTCTGGTGGCGTGGAACGGCCCATTCTGTATGACTTCCCTGAAGGGGAGATTCAGGAACTTCCCAAGTGGCTAACCCCGGTGAAAAGCAACTATGATTTCCCGAACCTTGGTGAAGGTGATGGGCGGAACCAAACCCTGTTCAACTACATTCTGACCCTTCAAAGTGACGATTTTACCAAGGAAGAAGCCCGTGAATGTATCAGGCTGATTAACCGTTATGTGCTGAAGAAGCCCCTTTCCGACAAGGAACTTGATGTGATCCTTCGGGATGATGCTTTCAAGAAAACATCCTTCTTCCGGGATAAAACCTTCCTGTTTGATAAGTTCGCCACCTACCTAAAGAACAACAACTATATTGTGAAGATCAATAACCAGCTTCACATTTACAAGGATGGTATCTATGTTTCCGGTGCCGGTGAGATTGAAGGGGCCATGATCAAGCTGATCAGCAACCTGAAACGGGCGTGGCGTTCGGAAGTCCTGTCCTATCTGGAAATCATGATTGAGGAAAACACCAAGGCCACCAACCCGAATATCATTGCTTTCAGCAACGGCCTTTACAATATCCGGGATGGTTCCTTCAAAGACTTCAACCCGGATGTGGTCATTACAAACAAAATCCCGTGGCCGTACAACCCCGCCGCCCATGATGATCTGTTGGATCATACCCTGAACCGGCTGGCCTGTGATGATCCTGAAGTCCGGGCCTTGCTGGAAGAAATGGTGGGCTATTGTATGTACCGTCGCAATGAACTTGGCAAAGCCTTCATCCTGATTGGCGATAAGAGCAACGGCAAATCCACCTTCCTTCATGTGGTGAAGAACCTTCTTGGGGATCAGAACATTGCTTCCCTTGACCTGAAGGAATTGGGCGATAGGTTCAAAACCGCTGAACTGTTCGGCAAGCTGGCGAACATCGGTGATGATATTGGTGATGAATTTATTGCCAATGCTTCCGTGTTCAAGAAGCTGGTCACGGGTGATCGGGTGAATGTGGAGCGCAAAGGCCAAGATCCTTTTGAGTTCAACAATTATTCCAAGTTCCTGTTCAGCGCCAACAATATTCCCCGTATCAAGGATAAAACCGGAGCCGTTCAGCGGCGTTTGGTGATCGTTCCCTTCGATGCCAAGTTCACCCCCAATGATGCTGACTTCCGCCCGTTCATCAAGGATGAATTGTGTGAACAGGGTTCTATGGAATATCTGGCCTTGCTTGGCCTTCAGGGGTTGAAGCGGGTTCTTGGGAACGCAAAGTTCACCACTTCCAGCAGAGTTCAGGGGCAGTTGGACGAATATGAGGAAAACAACAACCCCATTATTGGGTTCATCAATGAAGTGGGCCTTGACGGGATTGAAAATGAAGCCACCGATTCCGTGTATCGCCGGTATAAGGAATATTGCATTGCAAACAACTTCCAAGCCCTTTCCAAGATTGAGTTTTCCCGGCAGATCACAAAACGCTGTGGCTTCACAACGGTTCCAAAGTGGATCAGAAACCGGAAAACCCGTGTATTTGTGAAAGGCGGTGACACAGAATGAGTGGTTCCAAGAAGGTGTTCACCACTTTGGGCAGTTCCAACCATGTTCCTGAAGAACGAGAAGCATTTGATTACTACGCCACCGATCCAAGGGCCGTGGAAATGCTTCTGGAACTAGAACAGTTTTCCCCGGTCATTTGGGAACCGGCCTGTGGGGAAGGCCATATTTCCAAGGTGCTTCAGGCCCACGGTTATGAAGTCATTTCAACTGATCTGATTTACCGGGGCTTCGGTGATCCTGAACCGTTGGATTTCCTGAAGGAAACGCTGGACGATTTTGAAGGCGATATAATCACAAACCCGCCATATTCAATGGGGCTTGAATTTGTTCAAAGGGCGCTTGAAAGCGTCCGCCCCGGTGGGAAAGTGGCTATGTTCCTGAAGGTTCAGTTCTTGGAGGGGCAAAAACGGGGTGAGTTCTTCAGGCATACCCCCCCCCCCCGAAAAGTTTATATCAGCCGTTCCCGGCTGGCCTGTTATAAAAACGGTGATATGACCGGGAAATCGGAAAGCGCCATTGCCTATGCGTGGTATGTGTGGGAAAAGGGCTTCACCGGTGATCCGGTGATCAAATGGTTCAACTGAAAGAAAGGATGATTTCAATGTTACCTAAAACCAAAACGGAACGCCATTCCGATATTTGCAAGGAAATCAATGCCTTGTACGCACGAAAAAATCATGACTATGGTGATAGCTTTCACCAGACCTTCACGGAAGAAGGAATGGCAATGCCCCGGATCAGACTTGGGGATAAGCTGGCCCGGTTCAAGAGCCTGACCAAATCCGAGGTTCAGGAAGTCAAGGATGAATCTATCCGTGATACCCTGATTGACCTTGCCAATTACGCCATTATGACGGTTCTTGAACTGGACGATCTGAAAGCGGAGGAACACGCCGATGAACGCTAACCGTTATATGCGGGATTCCTTGCGAACCGCTGACCGTTCCAACATGGATCGGCTGAAGCTGGAATGTGCCTTGGGCCTTTGCGGTGAAGCCGGTGAAGTGGCCGAACAGGTGAAGAAACATTTCTTCCACGGCCATGAACTGGACAAGCGCCACATGATTGAAGAACTTGGTGATGTGGCTTGGTATTTGGCCGTTTTGTGTGATGCCATTGGTTCTGACCTTGATACGGTCATGGAAGAAAACTTGAAAAAGCTGGAACAGCGTTACCCTGAAGGGTTCGATCCTTACCGGTCACAGCACCGGAATGAATTGGGAGGTTGAAGAAAATGAAAATTATCAAGCCTGATGTGCAGTTCATCACCCCGATTGATGGGGCCACCATCCTGAAGCGGTTGGAACAATGTGGCCGTGTCTGCTACAAGTCCGAGGACAAAATCACGGAAGGTTCCGCTGAAAAGTTCGTTGCCGGGATCATCAAGCGTGGGCATGAAGCGGTTCTGGAACATTGTTCCTTCACGGTGAAGTTCATTTGTGATCGTGGGGTTTCCCATGAAATTGTTCGGCACCGGCTGGCGGCGTATTGCCAAGAATCCACCCGATACTGCAACTATTCCAAGGAAGGCTTTGGTTCTGAAATCACCGTGATCAAGCCTTGTTTTTGGGATGAAAACACCTTGGGCGAGAAGGTGAAAATGGATTGTTGGAGAATTGCCATGCGGGATGCTGAAGATGCCTATTTTGCCTTGCTGGATGAAGGCTGTTCCCCGCAAGAAGCCCGTTCTGTTCTGCCTAACAGCCTGAAAACGGAAGTGGTCATGACGGCCAACATTCGTGAATGGCGGCATTTCCTGAAGTTGCGCTGTTCACCCGCCGCACATCCGCAGATGCGGGAAGTGGCCTTGATCCTGTTGGACAAGGTTCATTGGCTGATTCCGGTGTGCTTCGATGATATTTGGAGTGAATACCATGCCGATGTTTAAGAAGTCCGGTGGCAAAATCTTTGGCGTTCAGTTCAACAAAGCTGAAGAACGGGCCTTGGATCAGGAAATCAAGAAACAGATTGTGGAAAATGATCGGGCCTTTGACATGGACAAAGAATCATCCATCCTGTGGATGCTTCACACCCAATTTGGCTTTGGCCCCAAGCGCCTGAAGCTGGCATGGAAGCTGTTCTATGCCGAAACCTTGAAGCTACGGGAATATTACCTGATGGATCAGGAAGATGATGGGTGGCTGGCCCGTAAAAAGTTGAAGGACTTTGGGTGTGACATTGAAGAATGGTACAGAGAAGAAGGAGGGAAAACCGATGCCTAAACCTTGGGAAAATGCTGAAGGGTATCACGATCCGACAGCCTACCACGGCACAAAGAATATCATCCGTGACGAGGATGAACAGCAGAAGCGGGTGAACACCCTGATCTTCGTCCTGAAGTACATCACCCGTTTGGCGGGGTTTGAACTTCTGAACCGTATTGAAATCAAAGACCGTAAGACTGGGAGGGAATACAGATGATGAATAAGCCTTGCCCTTTCTGTGGCGGGGAACCCTTTTTCATGGATAATGATGGGTGGTATTGGGTTCGTTGCAGAAAATGTGGGGTTGAAACACCCGGATCAGATATAAAAAAAAATAGCGGAAAATCAATGGAATAGGCGGGTGAAACACCGATGAAGAAAATGCTGGTGGTGCTGACCCTTGTGCTGTTGCTTATGGCCGTGGCCGAGTATTTCAGCATTGATCCCGTTTGGTTCCTGATTGTCTGGTATCTTTCAGACAATATTTCCGCCTGAACAGGTGCTTCTTCAGTAGGGGTTGGAACAGCGTGTGGAACAGGTATGGAATAGATGGTTTTTCTATATCTGTTCCGCACGAAAAACCTTGATTTTCAAGACTTTTTCAGTTGTTTTCAGAGAACGGAACAGATGGAACAGATGTAAATATACTTTCTTCTTATAAAGAAAAAAATATATAAGAAATGTGTATATAAGAAACTGCCCGTTTTATCTGTTCCATGCGTTCCAAACCCTTGAAACCCCTTGATTTTTCGGCATTTATCCACGGTACAGATGCAATGAAAACGGAACAGACTACCCCAGAAAGGATGTGTTACATAGTGAATGACAAAGACCTTTCCCAACAGGCTAAAGAATACTTTGCCCAAATCAGGAAAACGGATCGTTTGATCCATCGGCTTGATAGCACCATTGCAACCTTGCGTTCCAGCTTGACTTCTACCGGAAGCCAACTGAAGCAGGACAAGGTTCAGACTTCAGGCCCCAAGAATACCCTTGAAGAAACCATCACCAAGATCATTGACCTTGAAGCCAAGATCAATGCCCGGATTGATGAACTTGTGAGCATGAAACAGGAAGCGTTCACCATGATCAACCGGATTCCTGACCTTGATCAGCAAAATATTCTGATCGGGCGCTATATTCAGTTGAAAAAATGGGAAGATATTTCTGAAGAACTGAATTATTCTATGCAATGGGTTTTTGAACTTCATGGAAAGGGTTTACTTGCTTTTGCCAAGGCAAACAGCGACTTTCTAAACAACCGAGAAAACCAGAGTACCACCGGTTCCAAACAGAGTAAAGAATCGGTAGAATAGTAAATAAGAAATTGCGCCTACGGGAAACCGGGGCGCTTTTTCTATGCCTGATGAAAGGGGTGAATACCTATGACACCAAGACAGCGGAAGTTCTGTGATGAATACCTGATCAGCGGCAATGCTACGGATGCGGCAATCAAGGCGGGGTATTCGCCCAAGACCGCAAAGCAAACGGGTTCTGAAAACCTTGCAAAACCTGACTTGAAAGCGTACATCGAAACCGAACTTGAAAAACTTCATTCGGCCAAGATCGCTGATGCTGAAGAAGTCATGAAATACCTGACTTCGGTGATGCGGGGTGAACATACTGAAGAAATCCCCATCCTGTGTGGTGACGGTTGCCAAGAGTTGACGCAGAAAGAGGTTGGAGCCAAGGAAAGGCTGAAGGCCGCTGAACTGATCGGCAAGCGTTATGGTATGTTCACGGACAAGGTAGGTGTGGAAGGGGCCGTTCCGGTGATTATCACGGGGGATGATCAACTTGAAGATTAGCCCACAGGCCAAGCGGGTTCACCTTCCTGAAGTGGTTGGCAAGGGTTACGGAACCTTCTGGAACTTCAAAGGCCGTTACCGGGTGTGTAAGGGAAGCCGTGCTTCCAAGAAATCCAAGACAACGGCCCTGAACATCATCAAACGGATGATGCAATACCCGGAAGCCAATACCCTTGTGGTTCGTAAGGTATTCAGAACCTTGAAAGATTCCTGTTTCACCGAACTGAAATGGGCAATCAACCGCCTTGGGGTTTCAGCCTATTGGGAAATCAAGGAAAGCCCCCTTGAAATGACTTACCTTCCCACCGGTCAGAAGATTTACTTCCGGGGCCTTGATGATCCCCTGAAGGTCACTTCAATTACAGTTGAAATAGGGTTTTTGTGCTGGTGCTGGATTGAAGAAGCATACGAAATCATGAATGAAGCTGATTTTGATATGCTGGATGAATCCATCCGTGGTGCTATCCCGGAAGAAACCGGCCTGTTTAAGCAAATCACGCTGACATTCAACCCGTGGAACGAAAAGCATTGGATCAGGAAACGCTTCTTCGGGGAGATCACCGGCAAGGATGCCCAAGGGAACCCCACATACAAGTTCCATGATAGCTGGATCAGCCCGGATGGGCAGATTTACGCCACAACCACCAATTACCTGTGTAATGAATGGCTGGACACGGCGGATTTGAAGGTGTTCAACACCATGAAGGAAAACAACCCCCGGCGCTACAAGGTGGCTGGCCTTGGGGGTTGGGGCATTGTGGATGGCCTGATTTTCGATAATTGGCGGGAAGAAGCCTTTGATTATCTGGCTATTTCCAAGAAGCCTGATGTGAAAAGCGCCTTCGGCCTTGACTTCGGTTATACCAACGATCCCACGGCCCTGTTCTGTGGGCTGGTGAGTGAGAAGGAAAGAACCATTTGGGTGTTTGATGAACTGTATGAAAAGGCCCTGACGAACCTGGCAATCTGTGACCGGATCACCGGCATGGGTTACGGCAAGGAACGGATCAAGGCCGATTGTGCCGAACCCAAGAGCATTGATGAATTGCGGGATGCTGGCCTTCATCGTATCAGAGCCGCCCGGAAGGGCAAGGACAGCGTGAACAACGGAATCCAGTACATTCAGGGTTACACCATCATTGTTCATCCCCGATGCGTGAACTTCATCACAGAGATTTCAAACTACACATGGGCAGAAGATAAGTTCGGGGCCAAGATCAATGTTCCCATTGATGATTTCAACCACCTTATGGACGCTATGCGTTACGGGCTGGAAGATATGTTGGTTGGCCCCGCCTTCAGCTTCGACTAATAACATGATAGTAACAAAACACACGAAAAACGCACGGTTTCCGTGTGTTTGCGTTTATTAAGCAATGAAGAAAGGCGGTAAGTGAATATGTTTCTGGATAACGCTATGGAGCGTATCAACCGCCTGATCCTTCAGGGTGGGCGAACCGGCATGACTGAAAATCAGTTCTTCGCCGCTGAAATCAAGGAATGGAAGAATAGTCAGCGCCGCAAGGATCAGGTTATGGGTGATCTGTACTATGAAGGACAGCATGACATTCTTCAGCGTCAGCGCACAATCATTGGTGAAAACGGTCAACTTCAGGTGGTGACGAACCTTCCGAACAATCGCCTGATTGATAACCAATATGCCCTGATGGTGGATCAGAAAACCAACTACCTTGTGGGCAAGCCCTTCACGGTGAACTGTCAGGATAAGGGTTACACGGATGCTTTGGGCAAGGTTTTCAACAAACGGTTTTACCGGCTTCTGAAATATGTTTGTGAAGATGCCCTGAACGGTGGCCTTGGCTGGCTTTATCCTTACTACAATGAAGCTGGTGAATTGTCCTTCAAGCATTTCCCGGCCTATGACATTCTTCCTTTTTGGGCTGACGATGATCACACCATCCTTGATTGTGCGATTCGTTACTACACCCAAGAAGTGTGGAACGGCTACCAGAAGGAAAAGGTGGAGAAGGTGGAAATCTTCAAAGCCGATGGCATTTACCGGTATATCTATCAGAATGATATGCTGATTGCTGATGTGGAAGCCGATGAACACGAAAACTATTTCATGGTTGAGGAAGAAGGCCAAGAACCCAAGGGGTTCAACTGGACAAGGATTCCGCTGGTTCCCTTCAAGTATAACAAACAGGAAATCCCCCTGATCCGTCGTGTGAAAACCCTTCAGGATGGAATCAACACCATGATTTCCGACTTTGAAAACAATATGCAAGAGGACGCACGGAACACCATTCTGGTTCTGAAGAACTATGATGGTGAAAATCTTGGTGAGTTCCGCCACAACCTTTCCACCTATGGAGCCGTGAAGGTTCGTGAAGATGGCGGGGTTGAAACCCTTCAGGTTGAAATCAATGCAGAGAACTACAAGGGCATTTTGGAACTTCTGAAGAAGTCCTTGATTGAAAATGCCCGTGGTTACGATGCCAAGGATGATCGTTTGAGTGGCAACCCCAATCAGATGAACATTCAATCTATGTATTCTGACATTGACCTTGACGCAAACGGCATGGAAACCGAGTTCCAAGCGGCCTTTGAAGAACTGTTGTGGTTCATCAATCAGGATTTCAGCAACAGGGGCTTGGGCGATTATGAAGGCGCTGAACTTCAGATCGTGTTCAACCGTGACATTCTAATCAATGAAACGGAATCCATTGAAAACTGTTCCAAGTCCGTTGGTATTCTGTCCACGGAAACCATTGTGGAACAGCACCCGTGGGTTACGGATGTTGAAGTGGAGCTGGCCCGGTTGCGTAAGGAAAAGGATGAAGCAATGGAACAGGCACAGGAATACGCCGGGGCCTTCCAGACCGGCAACCAGAACAAAGGTGACAATGGCGAGGGTGAATAACCCCCGCCGTTTCACAATATATGCCGGGGCAGACCTTGAGTGTGGCGGGGTGCTATTACTCCTACCCGCCAAAGGGTGAAATTCCCTTCCCCGGCCCATCATGGCCCGTTAGTCAAGTGGTTAAGACACCGCCCTTTCACGGCGGTAACGCCGGTTCGATCCCGGCACGGGCCACCATGCTTCCCTGTTGGACTTGGCTGAAAATGCTTGCGGGGCCTTCAGCCCTGATGGGGAAGTCTTATTTGCTGAAGTGGATGGAATAGGCAGACACGGCGGATTCAAAATCCGTTGCCGCAAGGCGTGTGGGTTCAAATCCCACCTTCAGCACCATTTTTCAGGATTGGAGGAACGGCCCATGAGAAATGCGGATTATTGGCGTGGGCGGTTTTCCATCTTGGAGGACAGCGCCCACAGAGAAGCCCAAAAGACTATTCAGGGCATGGAAGAATTGTATTTGGATGCACAGCGTTCCGTTCAGAAGGAAATTGAAAGCTGGTATGCCCGTTTTGCGGTGAACAACCAAATCAGCCTGACCGATGCCCGGAAATGGTTGACCGCTGGACAGCTTGAAGAATTTCATTGGAGCGTTGAACAGTATATCAAGATCGGTGAACAGGCCGGGTTGGATGCGGCATGGCTGAAGAAGCTGGAAAATGCGTCTGCCCGGTTCCACATTTCCCGCCTTGAAGCTGTTCAGACAGGTATTCAGCAACAGCTTGAATTGCTGTACGGCAATCAGGTTGATAGTATGGATGCCCTGTTGAAGAAGGTTGTGGGCAATGGCTACACCCACACGGCTTTTGAGGTTCAGAAGGGTGTGGGCCTTGGTTGGGATATTACCGGGCTGGATCAGAAGAAACTTGAAACATTGCTTTCAAAGCCTTGGACAACGGACGGGCGAACCTTCCGGGATCGCTGTTGGTTGAACAAGAATGATCTGGTGGGTTCGGTTAGCAAGAGCCTGACGCAAGGGCTTCTTCGGGGTGATTCCCCGGCCAAGATCACCACGGCCATTCAGAAGCAGTTCGGGGTTCATCGGTATAAGGCGGGGCGGTTGGTCAACACCGAAACTACCTATTTCAACGCTGTTGCCACCAAGGAATGTTACAAGGATTTGGATGTTGAAATGGTGGAAATCATTGAAACGCTGGATTCCCATACCTGTTCCATTTGTGGTGGGCTTGATGGTACGGTGATCCCCATTTCCCAATATGAACCCGGCGTGACCGTGCCGCCCTTCCACCCCAACTGTCGAGGAACTACGGCCCCGGCCATTGATCCCAAGTATGCCGGTGAAAGAGCCGCCCGGAACGCTGATGGGGATGTGTACTATGTTCCCGCCAACATGAAATATGCTGATTGGGTTCAGACCTTCGTGAACGGCGGTTCCAAGGCTGGCTTGACCGTTGCAACCGGGGCTGGTGTTGCCAAAACGCTTCGTGACTACAACACCGAGTTTGGAAAGAAGTTCGGCAAAGACCATTATGATCAGATTCGTGACCGTGTGGACGCTTGCCAAAGCCCTGACCTTCAGGCCGCTTGGGATAAGTATGAAACCCAAATCAAAGTTGCAAAGGCGAACCATCAAGGCGGTGCATACTGTCAGGGCAATAGCATTTATGTGAATATTGACGCTGACGGGAAGGGCCGTTCTTGGAGCGCCCCTTATGCAACCACCTTTCACGAAAGCGGCCATGCCATTGATGGCCTTGCGGCCCAGCTTGGAAGCCCAAATGGGCAATGGCATTTTTCTTCTACCTACAAGGGCGGGGCTTTTCCCCAAACCATCAAGGATGAAGTGAATGATTGGGTGGATCGGGTTCTTGCTGACATGAAAACCCATAAAGATGATTTCCCGTATTGGGTACAAAAAGGCTGGATGTCGCAAAACACCGCTGATTATTACATCAAGTATGGTGGGTTCAAGGTAAAAAAATCTTATGCCTATGCCGCCGTTCAAGCGGAAGTGAAGGCATTGACCCCATTGCAGTACGGTGATCTTTCTGATATATTGGAAGGGGCCACCCGTGGAAAAATCCGCTGTGGCATTGGTCATGGTGGTGGTTCCTACTGGACAACCCGAACTTACAACGGGATTGATTGGGGCCTTGGAACTGAAGCCTTTGCGGAAATGACTTCCGCAACCATGACTTCCCCGGAAAGCTTGGCAACCATCAAGAAATATCTTCCAAAGTCCTATGCCATGTATGAAGATATGTTGAAGGTGATTGCAAATCAGCCGTGAAAGGGGTGTTGAAAATGGCTGAACTGATTGAACAATATCTTGAACGATTTCATGAGAACTTCCCCCTGTTCGCCCTGATGGGTGTCGAGGAAGCGGAAGTGAAAGCCATTATTCAGGATTGTTTGGATAAGGGAACCCCTTACCGGCCACCTGAACTGGATGAAAAATCCCTATATTGATGATCTGACCACCCCGGCCTTCTGGCCGGTGGTGGTTTTTTCATACCATTTTCGCCGTTTCCCGGTGGTGGGCGGTAAACAGAACCGGAAAAATCGTGGTTCCTAACCCACGGTAAAAAAGGATTTTGGAGGTAACAACAATGACTAAAGAAAAGCTGTTGGAATGGGGCCTGACTGAAGAACAGGCCACAAAGGTTATGGAGGGCTTGAACGGTTCCTTCGTCACCAAGGCCCGGTTCAATGAGGTCAACACCGAATTGACCACCGCCAAGAACACCATCAAAGAGCGTGACACCCAGCTTGAAACGCTGAAGAAGGCTTCCGGTGACACCAAGGCCCTTCAGGATCAGATCACACAGCTTCAGGCCGATAACAAGAAGAAGGACACGGATCACGCCGCTGAACTGAAGAATCTGAAAATCAGCAATGCGGTTGAACTGGCCCTGACCGGCGCAAAGGCCAAGAACAACACCGCTGTTAAGGCGCTGTTGGTTGATTTCATCGGTAAGGCTGAATTGGCGGAGGATGGAACCGTCAAGGGCCTTGATGATGAAGTCAAGAAGCTGGTGGAAGGCAAGGACACGGCTTTTCTTTTTGAGAAGTCCACCGGCACCAAGTTCAAGGGGGCCAAATCCGCTGAAAAGGGTGATGGCGCTGAAGGCGGCATGACCCTTGAAAAGCTGAAGGCCATGAACCCCTTGGATCGCTACAACTATTCCGTCAACCATCCTGACGAATACAAAGAACTTTATGGAGGTAATGAGTAATGGCAAACACTTGCTACGATAACTTTTTCCTGTCCAACGAAATTGAAGATCAGTACCAGAGCCACCTTGATCTTCAGCAGTTTTGCACCGTGGACAACAACCTGACCGGCGTTGCTGGCATGGTTCGCAAGATTCACAAGTACAAGGCCACCGATGGCACCGAGAAGCTGACGATGGGCAACGGCAACACCAAGACCATTGAAGCCGGTTACACCGAGAAGGAATACCGGATTCAGATGGCACAGAACCGCTTCCAGTATTATGACGAGGAAGCCATGACCGATCCCATGGTGATCACCACCGGCACCCGTCACGCTGGTACGGATATGTTCAACACCGTGAACGCTGACATTTTCGGGGCCTTCCACGAGGCTACTTTGACGGTGGTCAGCACCGCAATGGATTTCAACACTTTCGTGGACGCTTCCGCCATGCTGAATCTGGAAAACCTTGAAGGTGTTTCTATCTTCGGCTTTGTCAATGCCACCGATGTTGCCAAACTTCGCAAGGCATTGAAGGAAGATCTGAAGTATGTGGAAGGCTTCTCCAAGTCTGGCTATGTTGGTACTGTGGCGGGTATCAACCTTTACACCAAGAAGAACGCTGAAACCGGCAAGGTGGTCATTGCCACCAAGGAAGCTGTTACCCTGTTCAACAAGAAGGGTACGGAAGTGGAGCAGGAGCGTGAAGGCAACATCCGCCGCAACACGGTTTATTCCCGTAAGTATTACCTTGCGGCCATGACCAATGAAGCCAAGGCGGTGAAGATCATCACCGGTTCCGCCGCTGTCACCGCTGACACCACGGTTTCCAGCGACAAGACCTATTACGCCGCTTCCGGTATCGGCTATGTGAAGGTCACGCCCGGTTCCGGTGACAACCCCAAGACCAAGGGTTGGTACGAAATCACGGCGGCGTAAGAAAGGCGGTGAACCCCGTTGCGTGATAAAGCGGTTGCAATGCTAACGGCCCTTGGCGTGGCGGGGGCCGCTGATGATCCGCTGTTGGATATTGTCTTGAACAATGTTCAATGGCGGATCAAAAACCTTTCCAACCTTTCCGAAATCCCGGAAGGGTTGGAAAGTCTGGCCGTTTCTATGGCCGTGGGCGAATACCTGAACATGAAGAAGTGTTCTGGACAGCTTGAAGGGTTTGATCTGGATGCGGCGGCGGTGAAATCCATTCAGGAAGGTGACACCAACATTACCTTTGCCCTTGGTGAAGGTAGTTCAACCCCTGAACAGAGGTTGAACAGCCTGATTGATTATCTGATCAACGGGCGCATTGGTGAAATCTACCGTTATAGGCGGTTGGTATGGTAAATAAGGCCGTGCGAACCGCCTTGGAACGGTTGTGGAAGGATCGGTGTTCTATCTTCATTCGTGAGGAAGTCACCGATCCTGTCACCCACCTGACGGATTCTGAAGAAAAGCCGCTTTTTCAGGATCAGCCGTGCAAGCTGTCTTTTGAAACATTAACTTCAACCAATGGGGATGAAGTGGCAACCGCCCAACAGGTGGTGAAGCTGTTCCTTTCCCCGGATGTGAAGGTTCCCGCAGGATGTAAGATCATTGTCACCCGGCCAAATGATGTGGAACGAACCTTCACCTATTCCCGTTCCGGTGAACCGGGTGTTTTCTCCAACCATCAAGAAATCATGCTTGAACCCTTCAGGGGGTGGGCCTGATGGGAAGATGGGGCCGGTGTGATTACCGGGAACTGAAGAAGTTGGATGAACGCCTTCAACAGCTTTCGGAAGTTGACATGGATCGGCTTTGCCGGGATGCCGCCAAGAAGATTGCCCAAATCCTTCTGAACAAGGTGAAGAAAAGAACCCCGGTTGGTGTGGTTCCGTCCTATGCTACGGATGAAGCCAAGCAGGAATATTGGGCCGGTTACAGCGGTGGTTCCTTGCGTGATGCTTGGACGATCCTTCCCATTGAAAAACATGGGGAGCAGTACACCGTGACCATCATCAACAATTTGGAATATGCGTCCTATGTGGAATACGGCCACCGGCAAACACCGGGGCGCTATGTTCCAGCCTTGGGAAAGACCCTGAAGGCAAGTTGGGTGAAGGGGCGGTTCATGCTGACGATTTCCGAACAGGAAGTGAAAACCTTGGCCCCGTCCATTCTGAATGATATGTTGTATGACGCTTTGAAGGGGGTGTTCAGTTGATCAATGAAATCATCAAAGGTGTTTCCATGAAGCTGAACGCCACCTTTGGAGCCGGGTACAAAATCTATCAGAATGATGTGGAACAGGGCTTCAAGGAACCCTGTTTTTTCATTGCTGTCCTGAAGCCTGACATTTCCCCGTTGCAGAAGAACCGGTTCATGAACCGGAACCCGCTGGATGTTCACTATTTCCCAACCAGCGGGAGAAACAACGCTGAATTGTTCACTATGGCCGGGGATTTGATGGAATGTTTGGAGTTCATCACCCTTCCCAATGGGGATGTGCTTCACGGAACTTCCATGAGTTATGAAGTGCAAGACGGGGTTCTTCACTTCTTCGTGAACTACAATTTGACACTTCGCAGAGAAACCGAGGAAACCGCAATGGAAACCTTGGAAACTACTGTGGAGCCAAAGAAAGGGTGATTGAATGGCTACCAGAAAGAAAGCCACCACCGCACAGGAACCGCCCATCACGGCCCCGGTGGTATTCCCCAAAGAACGGGTGTTGACCTTCAAGAGATACGCTGACCGGCGTGATCTTCTGTCTGTCCTTTTGGAAGATGGGAAGGAATACACCCATGATCAGATTGATGGGCTGATCAAAGATTTTATGAAAGGTAAGGTGAACTAATATGGCCCTTGGCGGCGGCACCTTCTTGGTGCAGAACAAGGTTCTGCCCGGTGCATATATCAACTTCATTTCTGTGGCGCAGGCAAGCGCCACCCTTTCTGACCGTGGTATTGTCACCATCCCCCTTGCCATGAATTGGGGGCCTGAAGGCAAGATTTTCACGGTGGAACAGGCTGACTTCATCAAGAACAGTCAGAAGATTTTCGGCTATGCGTACACGGCGGATGAACTGAAGCCCATGCGTGAAATCTTCCTTCACGCCAAGACCGTTCATTTCTTCCGCCTTGGTTCCAGCGGCGTGAAAGCGTCCAACACCTACGCAACGGCTAAATACCCCGGCACCCGTGGCAATGATCTTCGGGTTGTAATCACGGCCAATGAGAACAGCACCGAACAGAAGCCCCTGTTTGATGTGGAAACCTTCTTGGGAACCGTTCAGGTTGATCTTCAGGAAGGTGTGGCCGCTATCACCGGCCTGAAGGCCAATGACTATCTGGATTGGAAGTCCAGCGGAACCCTTTCCCTGACCGCTTCCTTGCCCCTGACGGGCGGCACCAATGGCACCGTGGCCGATTCCGACTATCAGACCTATCTTGATCAGGCGGAAGCGTACACCTTCAACGCTATGGGTTGCACCGAGAGCAAGGCCACCATCACCGCCCTGTTTGCGGCCTTCGCAAAGCGGATGCGTGATGATGTGGGCAAGAAGTTTCAGGTGGTTCTTTTCCGCAAGCTGGCCGATTATGAAGGCGTTGTGAGCGTCAAGAACGGCCTGACTTCCGACAAGACTTCCACCGCCCTGATCCCTTGGGTTACGGGCGTGATCGGCGGAACGGCGGTCAATAAGAGCGCCACCAACATGACCTATGATGGTGAATACGATGCGGACACCGATTTCACGCAGACCCAGCTTGAAAACGGTATCAAGGAAGGTTCCTTCATGTTCCATCGTGTGGATGAAGCGGTGTGTGTCCTGACTGACATTAACAGCTTCGTTTCCATCACGGATGAAAAGTCCAGCGACTTTTCCAGCAACCAGACGATCCGAGTTTTGGATCAGATCGCCAATGATATTGCCGTTCTGTTCGGCAAGAAGTATCTTGGCAAGGTTCCCAATGATGCCGCTGGCCGGATTTCCCTTTGGAACGATATTGTGAAGCACCACACGGAACTTCAGGATATTCGGGCCATTGAGAACTTCAGCGGCGAAAATGTGACGGTTGAAAAGGGCGATACCAAGAAATCCGTGGTGGTTACTGATTATGTGACCCCCGTGAACGCTATGGAACAGCTTTATATGACCGTCTATGTTCAGTAAGGAGGTACAACCATCATGGCAGATAGAACCATCATGAACGCCAAGGATGCTGTTTCCGCTTCCTTGGCTGAATGTTTCGTGACCATCGGGGATAACCGTTACAACTTCATGCAGGCGATCAACCTTAAAGCCAACTTTGAGAAGAACAAAACGAAAGTTCCCATTTTGGGCAAGACCGGCAAGGGCAATAAGGCCACCGGCTGGAATGGTACGGGTTCCGCCACCTTCCACTATAACACTTCCATCTTCCGTGAGCTGATGAAGCGTTATAAGGACACCGGCGAGGATGTCTATTTTGACATTCAGGTGACAAATGAAGATCCCACTTCTTCCGTGGGCCGTCAGACCGTGATCCTGAAGGATTGCAATATGGATGGCGGCTTGCTTGCCAAGTTTGATGCTGATGCGGAATACTTGGATGAAGATATGGACTTCACCTTTGAAGATTTCGAGATGCCCGAAACCTTCAGCCTTTTGGCCGGTATGCAGTAAGCAGAGCGCCCCGGCCTTACTTCGGTAGGGGCCGGGGCCTTTTTTCGTATCAAAATATAGGAGGAAAAAATAATGAGCCTGTCCGCTTTTTTGGCTGAAAACGCCGTTCCCGTTGAGAACATCAAGTTTGTTGCTTCTAAACGCTTCTTGGGTGAGGATGGCAACCCCATTCCTTGGGAGGTCAAGACCATCACCGGCACCGAGGATGAAGCCCTTCGGAAGTCCTGTGCCAAGCGTGTTCCGGTTCCCGGCAAGAAGAACCAGTATCAGAAGGAAACCGACTATGATCTTTACCTTGGCAAGCTGGCCGTGGCTTGCACCGTGTTCCCCAATCTGAATGATAAGGAACTTCAGGACAGCTACAAGGTCATGGGCGCTGATGCCCTTCTGAAAACCATGCTGACCCCCGGCGAATATGCCGAATACCTGACCAAGATTCAGGAAGTGTGTGGTTTTGATACCACCATGCAGGATGAGGTTGATGAAGCAAAAAACTAATCTGTGAAGGTGATGGTGAAGCGAACATCGCTTACTATTGCCTTCACGAACTTCATCTGACACCTTCCGCCTTCTATGCTTTGCCCCGCCGTGAACGGGCCTTCATCATTGCGGCCATTGATGTTCGGGTGGAAGCCGAAAAGAAGAAGCAGAAGGAAATTGAACGAAAACAGCGCCGGGGCCGCCACCATTAAGGCCCCGGCTTCTATTCTCCAAGAAAGGTGGTGATCCCTGTGGGAAATATCCGGGCCGCTATTGCCCTTTATGATGGTGTTACCAGCCCCCTTCAGAGTATGCACAAGGCAATGGGGGTTGTGCTGAACACCTTTGAAGCCATGCAACAGGCTTCCGGTAGAGCCGTTGACACGGCGGCAATCCGGGAAGCCCGTGAAGAATGGGCGAAAGCGGGAACCGCCTTTGATACCATTGAAGAAAATATCAGGAACGCCAACAACGAACAGCAGAATTTCAACAATTCCATCCGTGGGGGTAGCAATTCCGCCAACGGGCTTCTGTCCATCATCAAGAAAGTTGCCATTGCCGCTGGTGGTATCGCCGGGATCAATAAGGTTCTGAACATTTCGGATGAATTGGCAAGCACCAAAGCCCGATTGAATTTGCTTGTGGATGATGGCGGTTCCGTTGAAGCCTTGGAACAGAAGATCATGGCTTCCGCCCAGCGTTCCCGATCCGTTTATTTTGACACAGCTTCCGCCGTTGCGAAACTTGGCCTGAACGCTGGTAACGCCTTCGGTGGTAATATGGATCAGGTCATTGCCTTCATGGAACAGGTGAACAAGCAGTTCGTTATTGGCGGCGCTACGGCCCAAGAGCAGAGCAACGCCATGATCCAGTTGACACAGGCAATGGCGGCGGGTGCGCTTCGTGGTGAAGAACTAAATTCCATTCTGGATGGTGCGCCGGGTATCGCAAGAGCCATTGAAAAATATATGGGCATTGCGGAAGGTTCCATCAAAACGGTTGCACAGGAAGGCAAGGTAACGGCTGAAGTGGTGAAGAACGCCATGTTTGCTATGGCGGACGAAACCAACGCAAAATTCGATTCCATGCCCAAGACTTGGGCGCAGATTTGGGCCGGGATGAAGAATCAGGCCCTTTCCATGTTCGCCCCGATCCTGACCAAAATCAATCAGATTGCCAATAGTTCCAAGTTCCAACAAGTGACCACGGCCCTGATCAATGGCCTTGCCGGGGTTGCCAATATTGCTTCTTCGGTGCTGGATATTCTGATTTCCATTGCTTCCGTGATCGTTGATAATTGGAGTTGGATTCAGCCTATTATCATGGGCATTGTGGCCGCTATGCTGATCTATAACGGTGTCATGTTGGTTGGAAATACCATTATGGCGGTTCAGGCCGCAGTTAAGGCAATTCACACAGCAATGACCACCGCTTGGAGCGTTGCCACCTTTACCGCAACAGCGGCCCAGCAGGGCCTAAATGCGGCGCTTTTGGCTTGCCCCATTACATGGATCATCCTTCTGATTATCGCCGTGATTGCGGCTATCTATGCGGCTTGTGCGGCGGTTGCAAAGTTCACCGGTATTGCCAATAGCGGCTTCGGTGTGATTTGCGGCGGAATCATGGTGGTGATCGCCTTCTTCAAAAACCTTGGCCTGTCCGTGGCGAATATTGCCTTGGGTATCTGGAACGCTTTGGGGGCCTGTGCTTCCAACATCGGAACGGCCTTCCACAATGTCATTTCCAATGTTCAGGGGTGGTTTTACAACCTTCTTTCCACAGCCCTTACAGTTGTGGCCGGTATCTGTGAAGCCCTGAACAAGTTGCCCTTCGTTGAGTTCGACTATTCCGGGATCACCAGCAAAGCAAGCGAATATGCGGCTAAGTCCGCTGAAGCCTATGGGAATGTGGAGGAATACAAGAGTGTTGCCGATGCCTTCAATGAAGGAATGTCTACCTTTGACACCTTCCAAGATGGTTGGGCCGCTGATGCCTTTGCTTCCGGTGCCGCTTGGGGTGATGGCGTGGCCGATAAGGTTTCCGGTATGTTTGATTTTTCCGCCTTGGATTCTATGGGGGCTGATTCTTTGGATGCCTTCAACCTTGGCAATGATCTTGATAGCATTTACGGGAACACAGGCGATATTGCAAACAACACAGCGGCCACCGCTGATGCCTTGGATATTGCTGAAGAAGATTTGGCCTATCTTCGTGACATTGCGGAGCGGGAAGCAATCAACCGGTTCACTACCGCTGAAATCAAGGTTGAACAGCACAATGAAAACCACATTTCTTCTGAAATGGATATTGATGGGATTATGGACGCATGGACAGAGAACTTTGCCGAACGGCTGGCGGTATCGGCGGAAGGAGTGCATAAGTAATGGCATATAAACTGTATATGGCGGGAACGCTTATGCCCATCACCCCTTCCAAGGTGACGGTGAAGATCAACAACCAGAACAAGACCATGACCCTGATCAACGGGGAAGAAATCAACATCCTGAAGGCCGCTGGCCTTTCGGATGTGTCCTTTGAATTGGTTCTTCCCCAAGTGTCCTATCCATTCAGCAACGGTGGAGCGCAAAGCGCCGCCTATTACCTGTCCTTGTTTGAACGGCTGAAGGTAAGCAAGACCCCATTCCAATTTATCCTGAACCGGCAGAAGCCCGGTGGTGGGATGTTTCATTACACCAACCTGACCGTTGGCCTTGAAACCTATGAAATCACCGATGATGCCGGTGAAGGCTTTGATGTGAAGGTGAAGATCAACCTGAAACAGTACAGAGCCTATGGCACCAAGACCGTGACCGTGCAACCGGCCAAGACTTCCGGGGGAACCGCCACCGCAACGGTTAAGGCGGCACCCCGGCCCACCACAACGGCCCCGAAAGCCGCTACCTATACGGTGAAATCTGGTGATTGCCTTTGGAACATTGCCAAGAAGCAGTTAGGCAACGGGGCCGATTACACGAAAATCTATAATCTGAACAAGGACAAAATCAAGAACCCGAACCTGATCTATCCCGGTCAGGTTCTTACTTTGCCTTCCTGAAAGGGGTGATTCCGTTTGGCAGTTGAATTGTTCATCCAGCATAACAGCACCATCCAATTCCCCGTTGTCAAGGAAGGCGCACGGCTGACCTTGGAGCGCAAGGGAACCCCCGGCAAGTTGGAGTTCACCGTTGTCAAGGGGCCGGGGCTGAACTTTGCTGAAGGTGATCCGGTGAAGCTGACTGTGAACGGAACCGCCATGTTCTATGGGTTTGTGTTCAAGAAAAAGCGTGACAAGGGCGGCACCATTGATGTTGTGGCCTATGATCAGTTGCGCTATCTGAAGAACAAGGACACCATCACGGAAGAAGGGCTGAAGGCTTCTGACCTTCTGAAGCGCATTGCAACAGATTTCCGGTTGAACCTTGGCACGGTGGAAGATACCGGTTATACCCTTGAAACCATCGTGGAAGAAAACCAAACCCTGTTTGATATGATCCAGAGCGCCCTTGATGAAACCCTGATGAATACCAAACAGCTTTATGTTCTATATGACGATGCCGGGAAGCTGACCCTGAAGAACATCAATACCATGAAGCTGAACCTTCTGATTGATGAAGAAACCGGGGAAAACTTCAGCTATGAATCCAGTATTGATGAACAGACCTATAACAAGATCAAGCTTGCCTATAACGATGAAAAAACCGGTAAGCGGGAATTGTTCATTGCACAGGACGGGGCGAAAATGAACCAATGGGGTGTTCTTCAGTATTTTGAAGAAGTTCAGACTAAAACGGGCGCTTCCGCCAAGGCGGATGCCCTGTTGAAGCTGTACGATCAGAAAACCCGCAAGCTGACCATTCAGAATGCTTTCGGTGATGTGCGGGTTCGTGCTGGAAGCGCCGTGGTGGTGGCCCTGAATCTTGGCGATATTGTCACCAACAATTACATGGTGGTGAATAAAGTCACCCATACCTTCAAGGGCGATGAACATATGATGGCGCTTGACCTGATCGGAGGTGAATTTATTGCCTAATCCTGTTGATGTGATTAAACAAGCGGCTATGGAAGCACAAGAATCCAGCAAGCCGGTGAACATCCTGTTTGGAACAGTCCTTTCCGCTTCACCCTTGAAAATTCAGGTGGATCAGAAATCCATCTACACTTCCAAAATGCTGATCCTGACCCGGAATGTGACTGATTTTGAAGTTGATATGACGGTGAACCACAGCACCGAGGACAAGGGCGGTGGTTCTGGTGCGGCGGCTTATGAAGCCCACAAACACGCCTATGTTGGCAAGAAAACCTTCAAGGTTCACAACGCTTTGAAGGCCGGTGAAAAGGTGCTTCTGATCCGGGTTCAGCAAGGAAAGAAATTCGTGGTTATTGACCGAGTAAAGGGGGCTTGATGATGATTCCGCAAGTGCAGGATGATATTAAACAGGATTTCACCATTGAAACCCTTCCAAGCCGTACTTTCAGGATGAACCACAACAACCTGACCATCATCGGCACCATTGATGAAATCCAAGCTGTGGAACAGGCGGTTTTTCTAATCCTGAACACAGAACGCTATGAATGGTTGATCCATTCTTGGGATTATGGGGTTGAACTTCATAATCTGATCGGGAAAGATGTGGAATACTGTATTCCCGAAATTGAACGCCGGGTTCGTGAAGCCTTGCTTCAGGATGATAGGATCACGGCGGTTCAGAACTTTGAATTTACGGTGAACAAAAAGAAAGTGCTGACTACCTTCACGGTGGTCAGCATTTTTGGCGAAATCAATGCAGAATTGGGGGTTGAAATCTGATGTATGAAGCACAGACCTATGAAGCAATCCTTTCCCGGATGCTTCAGAAGGCGCTTTCTATCAATGGCAATTTGGACACCCGTGAAGGTTCGTTGGTTTGGTGCGGTGATGCCCCCGCCGCCGTGGAATTGCAGAACCTTTATATTGCCCTTGATACGGTGCTGAATGAAACCTTTGCAGACACCGCAACCCGCCCTTATCTCATTTTGAGGGCGGCAGAAAGGGGGCTGAAACCGCAACCGGCAAGCCCCGCCGTGTTGCAGTTGAGCATTACACCAACCACCTTGCACCTCCCCATGAACACCCGCTTTTCCATTGGAGAACTGAACTATTATGTTTCGGCTGACCGTGGAAGTGGTAAATATGAAATCACCTGTGAAACCGCTGGTGAAGCCGGTAATGACTACACCGGAACGGTGATTCCCATTGAGTATGTGGACGGGCTTGAAACCTGTTCCATTTCCGCCGTGGTAATCCCCGGTGAGGATGAAGAAGATACCGAGGTTTTCAGACAGCGTTACATGGATAGCCTGAACGCCCAAGCCTTCGGCGGCAACCGTGCGGATTATCTGGAAAAGGTGAACGCCATTCCCGGCGTGGGCGGTGTGAAGGTATATCGGGTTTGGAACAGCGATTTGAACCCGGCCAAGCTGATCCCGCCCACGGGAACCGACACTTGGATCAGCGGCCTTTCCGGTGTGTCCGAGGAAATCAAGGCGTGGTTGAATGCCGTGTATGCGGCGGGAGCCAATAGCAAGCTGACCGTGGGCGGAACCGTGAAGCTGGTGATCATCAACAGTTCCTTCAAGAAGCCTTCTGAAGCCCTTGTGGATCAGGTGCAGACCGCAGTTGACCCCCTTCAGAACGCCGGTGAAGGCGTGGGCATTGCCCCCATCGGCCATGTGGTGAGGGTTGAAGGCGTGGGTGAAGATACCATCAACCTTTCCTTCGATCTGTACTATCAGCGGGAATGGAGTTGGGATGATGTTTCCGCCTATGTCACGGAAGCAATCAACGGTTACTTCTTGGAACTGGCCCAAAGTTGGGCAGACCAGAATGAAGCCCTTGTGGTTCGTATCAGTCAGGTGGAAAGCCGCCTGTTGGGAATCACCGGTATTCTGGATATTGCCAACACCAAGATCAACGGTGAAGCGGCGAACTGTACCCTGACCCTTGACCACATCCCGGTTTTGGGAACCATTGAGCCGGGAACCATCGTGATCAGCGGATAAGGGGGCCGGGAGCATGGAACGCAAACTGATTGATTATCTTCCCTATGTCATTCGTGATTATGCGGAGTTTCAGGGGATCATGGGGAGCGAACAGCCGGAAATTGAAAAGGCATGGAATACCACGGATGATCTTCTTGATAATCAGTTCATTCCCACCGCTGGAAACATGGGCCTTTCCCGGTGGGAAAAGATTTTGGGGATCACCCCCAAAGGCACGGACAGTCTTGAAGATCGCCGGTTCCGTATTCTGACCCGGATCAATGAAGAACTTCCGTACACCTTGCCCCAGCTTCGGAACATCCTTGAAACGCTATGCGGGAAGGGTAACTATTCCGCTGATGTGGAAGAAGGCACCTATCAGCTTCTTGTGAAAATCGGGTTGGCCGCAAAGAACAACTTCAATGATGTTGAATCTTTGCTGAACCGGGTTGTTCCCCAAAACATGGTTGTGACCTTGCTTCAGCTTTATAACACCCATGCGGAACTTGGGCGGTTCACCCATGCCCAGCTTGCCGCCTATACCCATAATCAGTTGAGAAACGAGGTTTTGAAGAATGGCGAATAAAACAACCAACTACAAGCTGACTAAACCCCTTGAATCTGAATTTTATGATGTAGGGGTTCAGAATGAAAACATGGATAAGATTGATACCCAAATGAAGGCCAATGCGGATGCCGTTGAAGCCCTTCAGAAAGGTCAATCCGGGAAGGCTGATCTGGTGGATGGTAAGGTTCCCGCCGAACAGCTTCCCAACATGAACTATGATCCCAAAGGTACGGCCCAAAACACGGTGAACGAACACAACCTTGATCAGACCGCCCACCCGTATCTGTTGAACCAGATCGGAACCTGTGTGGAAGCCGCACAGAACGCACAGGATGCCGCAAATGCGGCCTTGGATGCTGTGTCCGGTATCGTCTATACCATCAATGTTCTTCCTTCGCAGAATGGCACCCTGACCTATAACGGACAGGCCCAAAGTCCTTCTTGGAACGCTTATAACCCCGATGCGCTGACCTTGGGCGGCGTGACTACCGGCACCAATGCGGGAACCTACACGGCCACTTTCACACCCAAGGGGCGGTATAAGTGGGCAGACGGTACGCAGACCGCCAAGGAAGTGACTTGGACGATCAACGCCGCCACCATGACGATTCCCACGCAGAGCAACAGCCTTACTTATACCGGTTCGGCCCAAAGCCCCACTTGGAACAACTATGACAGCGGGAAAATGACGCTTGGCGGAACTACCAGCGGCACGAACGCCGGTTCCTACAATGCCACCTTCACGCCGAAAACGAACTACAAGTGGGCCGATGGAAGCACCGGGGCCAAAACGGTTGCTTGGAGCATTGCCAAGGCCGCTGGTAGTTTGTCTTTGAATAAGACTTCCATCAAACTGACCGCCGCAAAGACCACGGACACCATCACCGTGACAAGGGCGGGTGATGGTAAGATTACAGCCACTTCCAGCGTCCCCACGGTGGCTTCTGTGAGCGTTTCCGGTTCGGTGGTAACTGTTACCGCCAAGGCCAAAGGAAGCGCCACAATCACCGTCAGCGTGGGCGCTGGCACCAACCACACGGCCCCGGCCAATAAGACCTGTTCCGTTGAAGTGACATTGCCCACCAAGGTTCTGAACGATAACAGTTGGGCAACCATCCGGGAAGTCAGTTCCGCAGGTTTGGGGGCCAACTATTGGGCCGTTGGTGATGTGAAATCCATCGTTCTGAATGGCACCGTGAGGAATTACACTTTCAGCAACTTGACCGTGAACGCCTTTATTTTGGGCTTCAACCACAATTCCGCCAAGGAAGGTGCGAACAAGATTCACTTCCAGATCGGGAAGATCGGTTCCACGGCAGTTGCTTTGTGTGATAGCAATTATAACAACACCGGTGATGGTTTCCGCATGAATACCAGTCAGACGAACAGCGGCGGTTGGAACGCTTCACACATGAGAAAAACTGTATTGGGCAACAGTAACACCCCCACAAGCCCGTTGGCGAATAGCTTGATGGCGGCACTTCCCGCCGATTTGAGGGCGGTTATGCAACCCGTGACCAAGTACACCGATAATACCGCCAACGGTGGCGGCAATGTTCAGACTTATGTAACGGCCACCACCGATTACTTGTTCTTGCTTGCTGAATTTGAAGTGTTCGGAACAAGAAGCTATGCAAATAGCTATGAACAGAATTATCAGGCACAATACGATTACTACAAAGCCGGTAATAGTAGAGTAGCCTATAATCATTCCGCCGTGTCCACGGCGGTGTGGTGGTGGCTTCGTTCCCCTCGTTGCAACGGCAACTATGATTTCCGGAATGTCAACACGGATGGCAGCGGCAGCAATTACAATGCCAATTACTGTGCTGGTGTGCGGCCCGGCTTTGCCGCCTAATCCCCCGCAGGATGATCCCGCCCCCATCCCGCCGCCGAAAGGCGGCGGTTCCGGGAGGGAACCCCAAATAAAAATAATAATGGCGGCGTAAGCCGCCCGACGATTTTTTTGAAAATGGGGGGTTTTCCGGTAAAGTGCTATCATTTGACTGTCTTTTGAGTGCATACACCGGACAAAATCAGCCATACAATATCCATAAGCCTGTTTGAAGGGGGTATTGTATGGCAACAAACAAGCGTGTTTTCACCTTGCGCCTATCTGATGAAGTCTTTGACAAGATCGGGGCGCTTGCAACCCGTGAACACCGATCCATTACCAATTACATTGAATTTGTTCTTCTGAAACACTTGGAAGAAGTGGAAAAGGCGAAAGGAACGATCAATGTCGATAATTCACCCAAAGGGGTATAACTGAAAATGTCTGTCCTGAAGCAAAAGAGAACCACAAGCAAGGCCGAGTTCATCAACACGGCCAATCAGATTTATGTTGAAACCCTGAACTTCCTGACCCGTCTTTCAGCCCGGTATTCCCGGTTGATTGCGGAGCCGGTGGCAAAGTTGGCCGGTGAGATCATCGACCATGCGGAGAAGGCCAACAGTATCTTTCCTTCGGACAACCAGCGCATTGAAATGAGGAAGGCCCATCTTCTTGAAGCACGGGCTTCCCTGATGGCGCTGGATGTTCGCTTGACCCATGTTTACCTGATTCTGAACCAGAACCCGGAAGGGGCCTTTACCACTTCCAAGGGGAACCCGGTGAAGTCACAGGATGCAATGGAAAAGCTGGATAAGATGGCCCAAAACTTGGGTGAACTGATCGACAAAGAAAACGAACTTCTGAAAGGGGCAATCAAAAATGTAACAGCAAAACAGAAATAATTTCCCATTAGGTGTGCAACTGATAATGAGCCTGTTGGCGGTGTGGTGGTGGCTTCGTTCCCCTAATTACAACAACAACAATAATTTCCAGAATGTCAACACGGATGGCAACAACAACAATAACAATGCCAATTACTGTGCTGGTGTGCGGCCCGGATTTTGCAAATATACACGGTCAAATGTAGTAACAGAAGGCAAACGGCTTTTCAGGTGAAAGACGACCGATGTAAAAGGAGTTGTACTTCCTTGGGTTTCAATCCCTAAAACTGCCCTTTGATGCCCTTACACGGACGCTTCTTGCATGGTGGGTGATCGTGCCTTAACTCATTTCATGTGTAAGGACAAAGCAATTTAGATGGCACCCTACAACGCATTTGTACGAGGGGCGAATACTTTTATTATGACAAGCCAAGAACGGCATGAAGCAAGGTTCCAGCGCCGCAAAGCAAAGCGGTTGGAACGGAAACAGGCCCGGTGTAATAGCCTTGGGCCAATGAATAAAGTTTTTTCCTATCGGAAGATGTTCTTCTATGGGAAAAAGTGCTGTAACGGGGTACGGTGGAAGCAAAGTGTTCAAAACTTTGAAGGCCACCTGTTTTCTGGTACGGCAACACGGCGGCGAACGGTGTTGGAACAGACTTGGAAGCCCAAATCCTGTTCCCATTTTACCCTTCGGGAACGGGGAAAAATCCGCCCGATAGATGCCCCGCACATTACGGATCGACAAATCCACAAAACCCTGTGTAATGAAGTCCTGATCCCGTTGTATTCACCTTCCATGATCTATGACAACGGAGCAAGCCAAAAGGGGAAGGGCCTTCATTGGCAGTTCAAACGGATCAAACAACAGCTTGGATGGCATTACCGGCGATATGGCCGGGAAGGTGCTGTGTTGCTGTTGGATTTGAAAGGGTTCTTTCCAAATGCTTCCCATGCCCTGTTATATCAGCGGCACCGGGAATTGATTTTGAACCCTGAACTTCAAAACTTGGCTGATACTGTGATTCAATATTCTCCATGCCCGACACCGGGCCGGGGCTTGCCTTTGGGTGTGGAGCCTTCCCAACAGGAAATGGTGGCCTTGCCCAGCAAGATTGACCAATGGATCAAGTGTCAGGCCCATGTTCATTGCGCCGGTCATTACATGGATGATTACTATGCTTTCTTCCCCACGGTGGATGAAGCAAAATTGATGGGCCATGAAATTGTACGGCGTTTTGAAGCCGCTGGAATCCGAGTGAACAAACGCAAGTGTAAGGTGATCCCGCTTACAAAGCCATTCCGGTTCTGCAAGGCCCGGTTCACACTTACCGAAACCGGCAAGATCAAGGTGAATGGAAGCCGGGATGGAGTGAAACGGGCAAGGCGAAAACTAAAGCTGTTTCACAGAGAGTTCAAAGAGGGAAAACGATCCTTCTTTGACATAGAACAATACATGGAGTGCCAAAGCGCCTATTACCGGAACTTCAACGATCATGGCCGGTTGCTACGGTTGCGGCGGCTTTACCATGCAATCTTTTTCGGAGGTGGACAATGTTTAGAATCATCAAAGCCGGGGCCGGTATCGGCCTGACCGAGAACCTGAACTACATCAAAAAAGCCGAAAATGGTTGCTACATCCTTTGCCCGGAGCATGACGCTTCGGGCATTGTTTTTGAGGGTGTGGCTTACCATTTGTTGGGCCGTGCCGCTATGGATGAACTGGAAACGGTGAGTTTGGAACAGACGGACGCAGGAAGCGAGATCACCAAGGCCACGGAAGCCGGTGGAATCGTCTTTGTGACCTTGGCGGAAGCCGGGAGCATTGACGCTGAAACGGCGGCGGAACACGCTGATTTGTTCGCTGAATGGGCTTTCCCTGTTGGCTACACGGTGGGGCAGATTCGCCGGTATAACGGAACCCTTTACAAGTGCGTTCAGGCCCATACTTCCCAAGCGGATTGGACGCCGGACACGGCTTCCAGCCTGTGGAGCAAAACGAGTGATCCCGCTGAAGAATGGCCCGAATGGAGCCAACCGGTGGGAGCGCATGACGCTTATTCCAAGGGGGCAAAGGTGAGCCATAAGGAAAAGCATTGGATTTCCACGGTAGATTCCAATGTGTGGGAACCCGGTGTGTACGGGTGGGAGGAAAGCACGGATGGAGTATAAAACCTATGTTTGCCGTAAACGGGCAAGGTTCAAGGCGATTTGCGGACAAGTGAACATTCCGTATGGAACCACCCTGAATGGTCAGGGTGGTTTTTTGATCCTGAATGATCTTCCGGTGTGTTCGGCCACCAGCCAAAACGCCTATGACTTCTTCACACAGAATGATGATGGCATGGGGCAGGAACGGGGCGAACTGTTGAACCGGATCATTCCCAAGCTGGAAAAGCGTGATGCCGGGTATCAGGCCCGGTGGGGGAAGATTTGGGAAGATGCCCTTTGTCAGAAGTACAAGCGCCCGGAACAGGAAGATCATTGGATTTGGAATCATGACTTCTACAACGGCCCTGTTGAGGATTTGCGCTATATTGCCGCCCTGATCGGGGCCTGATAGGAGGGAAAAGCCATGACGATTTATCAGGTGTTGTGCTTGATTGGTGTTCCCGCCTTGATTTTGGCAGTATTCAAATACCTGTGGAGTCAAATCAAGCATAATACCGAGGATTCCAAGGCTTTGAAGGCCGGTATTCAGGCCCTTCTTCGGGCGCAGATGATCAGCGATTTCAATAAGTATTCCGAAAAAGGCTATGCCCCAATCTATGCACGGGATAATTTTGAAAATTGCTGGAAGCAGTATCATTCTTTGGGGGTGAATGGGGTGATGGACGATCTTCACAGAAAATTCTTGGAGTTGTCCACCGATCCCCCGGAAGAATGAGCAGACGAACCAAAAAGCCAAAGCGTGAGTTTTCCAAGCTGATCCTGTATGTGGTGGGGGCCGTAACCGTTGGGGTTACGGCCTTCACCCTTATCATGGTTTGGAAAACTGAAAACCTTGAACCGCTGGCCTATTTGATCCCCGCCATATTTGCTGAATTGGCAACCGCAACCGGGTTTTACTATTCCAAAGCCAAAGCCGAAAACCGGATCAAACTTCGGAAGTTGTATGGCCCGGAAATCTATAACGATGCAAAGGAGATTTGAAACCATGCTGAACGCTGTTTTGAACAATCTGATCAATATTGGGTGGGCCATGCTGATCTTCCTGTGTGCGTACCTGTCCAATGTTGCTTTTTCCCTTTACTACAACATCAAGGTTTTGCTTCAGCCCTTCGACAGACAGAAAATGATCAATTCCGGGCTGAAGGTTGCCACCTTCGTTGTGGGCCTGACCTTGCTTTGTGTAGCAATCACCACCCTTCCGATTTATGCGGATCAGCTTGGGTGGGCAATCCCGGAAGAATACACAGAAATTTTTGCTGATTTGGTTATTGTGGGCGCTGTGCTGATGGTGTCTTGTAAGTATATCGCAGAAGCCTTCACCAAGTTCAGGGCCATTCTTCAGGTGAAAGGAGATACAGAAAATGAGTAATTCCCCCCTTGCAACCTATACCCGGATCACGAAAAACAAAACCAGCCCCCGGAACCATGCCATTGACACCATCACGATTCATTGTATCGTTGGGCAATGGACAGCAAAACAGGGGTGTGATTATTTCGCCACCACAGACCGGCAATGTTCCGCCAACTATGTTGTTGGTAAGGATGGTTCCATTGGCCTTTCCGTGGATGAAAAGGATCGTTCTTGGTGTTCCAGCAACGGCACCAATGACAACCGGGCAATCACCATTGAAGTTGCTTCCGACACCACCCACCCTTACGCCGTCACCGCCAAGGCTTATGCGGCCCTGTTGGATTTGGTAACGGATATTTGCAAGCGCAACGGGATCAAGAAGTTGGTGTGGAGTACGAACAAGAATGACCGTGTGAATCATCGGAACGGATGCAACATGACCGTTCATCGTGACTTCGCCAACAAAGCCTGTCCGGGGGAATATCTTTATTCCAGACACGGGGAGATTGCCGCAGAAGTCAACAGAAGGCTTCAGGGCGCTTCCAATGGTGGTGGGGTAGTAGTTACACCCCCAGCCGCAGAAAAGCCCACAGGCGGCACCACAGGGGCCACCGTGACCCCTTACCTTGTGCGGGTGAAGATCACTAACCTGAATATCCGTAAAGGCCCCGGCACAAACTACGGTGCAACCGGCTACATCCAGCCCGGTATTTATACCATCGTGGCCGAAAGCACCGGCAAAGGTGCGGCCAAGTGGGGCAAACTGAAAAGCGGTGCCGGGTGGATTTCCCTTGACTACGCCACCAAAACCTGACCATGAGAAAAGGCCCTTCCGGTTCAAGCTGGAAGGGCCTTTTTTGCGTGTTTCTACTATGTTACTAATAACCCCGATTTCACCGAACTTCAAAGGGCTGAAATGTTCAGTATTTGGGCGTTTCAGAGCGTTGCAGAGTAGAAATATTTATGGTACAATACACACAAAAAACAGCTTTTCAGGAGAAGGAGGGGCTTTCTGTATGCCCAATATCATCGAGATCACGGATTTCCACGCGCCGGAGCTGGACCCTTATGCCCGGCTGACCCAGAACCAGCTGCGCAATCGCCTCGAACCGGAGAAAGGCATCTTCATCGCCGAGAGCCCCAAGGTCATCGACCGGGCGCTGGACGCAGGCTACAAGCCCGTGTCCCTGCTGATGGAGCGCAAGCAGATCACCGGCCCGGCAGCGGGCATCCTGAGCCGCTGCGGCGACGCGCCGGTGTACACGGCAGATCGGGAGATGCTGGCAGAGCTCACCGGCTTTGAGCTGACCCGGGGCGTCCTCTGCGCCTTCCGCCGCCCGGCACCCCGCCCGGTGGAAGAGCTCTGCAAAAACGCCCGCCGGGTGGCCGTGCTGGAGGGCATCGTGGACTCCACCAATGTGGGCGCCATCTTCCGCTCTGCGGCGGCACTGAACATGGATGCTGTCCTCATCAACCCTTCCTGCTGCGACCCGCTCTGCCGCCGCGCCGTCCGCGTCAGCATGGGTACGGTGTTCCAGGTGCCCTGGGGGCAGCTGGGCGAGACCCCGGCAGACTGGCCGGAGAAGGGGATGGACATCCTCCACTCCCTTGGCTTCAAGACCGCCGCGATGGCCCTTAGCGACCGTTCGGTGAGCATCGACGACGAGCAGCTTGCAAAAGAGCCGAAGCTTGCCATCGTGCTTGGCACCGAGGGCGACGGCCTCGCCGCCGACACCATCGCTTCCTGCGACTACACGGTCAAGATCCCCATGTCCCACGGCGTGGATTCGCTGAATGTCGCCGCCGCCAGCGCCGTTGCGTTCTGGCAGCTGGGCAAACAATAAACGAAAAAGGAATGCCTCCCCGCCGGGGAGGCATTCCTTTTTATGCTCAGATACTTGCTAAGAATCGCTCAAAACCGGCACGGCCAGCCTCGTCCAGCTTGTAGACACCGGCATCCACCAGCACCTGCTCAAACACATGGCCCACCTCGTCCTGCAGGATCAGATGGACGTTGTCGGCGTTCAGCTCGGGGTGGCGGTCCAGGATGTCCTGAGCCCACTCCGCGTGCTTCTGCAGGGCCTCGGGGTACCCGGCGGTGGGAGCCCGGGCCACCAGCAGGTCGGCCAGGTCAAAGAGCTCCTGCTTCAGGCGGCTGGGCAGAACGGCCAGACCCATGACCTCGATGAGGCCGATGTTCTCCTTCTTGATGTGGTGGAGCTTTGCGTGGGGGTGATAGACGCCCAGCGGGTGCTCCGGCGTGGTGATGTTGTTGCGCAGCACCAGATCCAGCTGGAACCTGCCGTCCCGCATCCGGGCGATGGGGGTGATGGTGTTGTGGGGTTCACCGTCGGTCTCGGCGTAGATAAAGCAGCTCTCGTCGGTGTAGCCCCGCCATGCGGTCAAAATCTGATCGGCCAGCTCCACAAGGCGTTCGTCGTCGGCACAGGTCAGGCGGATGCAGCTCATGGGCCAGTGGACGATGCCGGCGTCCACATCCTCAAAGCCGGGGAAGACCCACTTCTTCTCGATGGGCGCTTTGGCCATGGCGAACTCGTAGTGGCCGCCCTGGAAGTGGTCGTGGCTCAGGATGCTGCCGCCCACGATGGGCAGGTCGGCGTTGCTGCCCACGAAGTAGTGGGGGAAGAGGGCCACGAAGTCCAGCAGCTTGCGGAAGGTGGCACGCTCGATCTTCATGGGGGTGTGCTGGCTGTTAAAGACGATGCAGTGCTCATTGTAGTAGACATAGGGGCTGTACTGGAAATTCCACGCACTGTCGTTGATGGTCAGCGGGATGATGCGGTGATTTTCCCGGGCGGGATGGTTCAGCCGACCGGCATAGCCCTCGTTCTCCACGCAGAGCTGGCACTTGGGGTAGGCGCTCTGAGGGGCCAGCTTTGCGGCTGCGATGGCTTTGGGGTCTTTTTCGGGCTTCGACAGGTTGATGGTGATGTCGAGGTCGCCATAAGGAGTCCGGGTCACCCACTTGACGTCCCGCTTGATGCGGTAGCGGCGGATGTAATCGGTGTCCTGGCTGAACTTGTAGAACCAGTCGGTGGCGGCCTGGGGGCCGTCGGTCTCGTACCGCTCTTCGAAGTTGGCGCGGACGATGCTGGGGCGGGGCGTCAGCACACCCATGAGCCGGGTGTCGAAGAGGTCGCGGGCCGTGGGGCTGTCGTCGCAGACGCCCCGGGCGACGGCATCGTCCACCAGCGTTTTCAGAATGCTCTCGAGGTCGGCGTAGCAGACGTCGCCCTCCGGCTCCGTGAAGCTGTCGAGCTGCATGGTCATGAGCAGCTGGTTGCGGATGTAGATCTCGTCGTCAGGCAGGATGAGGCCGGTGTCCAGACCGTAGTTGACGAGCTGCTGGATGGCAGTGGAGATCACAGGACAGCACCTCCTTCCGGACGGATGGACAGGACGTGGCAGCGGCCCTCGCCGAGGATGGCTTCCATACCGGCCTTGAACTCGTCCAGCATCTCTACAGGCACGAAAGCCTGCACCGTGCCGGCGAAACCGCCGCCGTGAACGCGGACAGCGCCCTTATCGCCCAGCAGATGCTTGGCGGCTGCGATGGTCACGCCCACTTCCTGATGCTCCTTGTAGCCTGCGGGGATGACGTTCTGCAGATACTCCCAGCTGCTGCGGCCGGACTCGTTCACGAGGCAGAGGAAGGTGTCGAAGTCGCCATCGTGGAGTGCAGCCACCTGCTTTGCCACACGGTCATTGTCGGCGTAGACGTGGAAGGCGCGGAGGACGGCGCGGTCGCCGCACTGCCTGCGGCACTCGGGCAGCTTTGCAAGGAAGGTCTCGAACGGCACATCCCGCAGCACCTCGCCGCCGCAGACAGCGGCCACGGCGCGGCACTCAGCCGGGATGGCGGCGTACTCGTCGGTCAGATCGGCGTGGTCTGCGCCGGAGTCGAGGATGCAGAGGGCCAGACCAGCCTTGGAGAAGTCCACAGCCACCGGCTCCACCACGGGCTTTGCGGGGCTGGCGAAGTCGATGGTGATGATGTTGCCCACGCTGGAAGCCATCTGGTCCATCAGGCCGCAGGGCTTGCCGAAGTAGACGTTCTCAGCCCACTGGCCGATCTGCGCGATGGCGATGGGGGAGACCTTCTCGGTCATGAAGCAGTCGTTCAGGATGACGCCGATGAGCACCTCAAAGGCGGCAGAAGAAGAGACGCCGCTGCCCTTCGGCACGTTGGAAGAGATGTAAACGTCCAGACCGGCCAGCTTTGCGCCCCGCTGGGTGAAGGCGGCGCACTCGCCGCGCAGCAGGGCGGCGGTGGTGTTCTCCTCTTCCTTGCGGGCCTCGAGGTCGTTCAGATCAATGACGCACAGATCATAGCCCTCGCTCTGGACGCGGAGCTGGTTCTTATCGTTGGGGGCTGCGGCGGCGATCATGTCGATGTTCACGCTGCCGGCCAGCACCCGGCCATGCTGGTGGTCGGTGTGGTTGCCGCCGATCTCGGTGCGGCCCGGTGCGCTGTAAAGGCCGGCCTCAGCGTGGGAGCCGAAGGTCTTTTCCAGCCCGTCCAGCACAGCGGTGTAACGGGCGGCTTCAGAGGCCGTCTCGGCGGGAGAACAGCAATACAGGGAGGCGAGGCGTGCGGCGTGGACGCCGTCGGACAGCTCCTGCTTCCATACGGGAATGGACTTCATCATGGAATCTTCCTCCTGACAGACAGATACTTTTTTATTTCGTGTGGGCGATACAGCCCGCTTCTGATCCTATAGTAAAGGATTTGTCCGGAAAAAACCATGTGTTATTGTTGCATCTCAATGAAAAGTTGCAAAAAATCCCCTCCGGGGCTGTCCGGCGGGGATGCAGAATAAAAATCTCGGATCAATTACAACTGAGACAAAAGTTTTTTCGAAACCGGGAAAGCATTGTGTAACTGCGCCAAAACTTCCCGCTGCGGCGTCCCGGCGGAGGAGCGGGCCGCGATATGGAGAAACCTTACTGCGGCGGGCAGTGCAAAAGAAAAGGCCGCGTTCTGCTTTCCAGCGGAGCGCGGCCTTCTTGTTAAGGGAAGAAAATTATGATGTCAGGCGGAAGGCGAGGGAGCAGCGCCCTCCGGCCCGGGAACACAGGGAAAGATCACTGCATCAGGCTGCAGACGGCCTCGGCGTAAGCGGCGGGGTCATCCACGGGCAGGCCCTCGATGAGCTGTGCCTGTGCGTAGAGCAGAGCGCTGTACTTCTTGAGCTTCTCGGTGTCGCCAGCCTCCTGTGCGGCTTTCAGCACAGCGAAGACGGGGTGGTTGACGTTCAGCTCCAGCACCTTGTCGCTCTTGACGCCCTCACTGCCGGGCTGCTTGGAGAGCACCTTCTCCATCTCGATGGACAGCGGGCCGTCGGCGGACAGGCAGACGGGGTGGTCCTTCAGGCGGGTGGAGACTTTGACCTCCTTGACCTTGCCGTCCAGAGCGTCCTTCATGGCGTCAAACAGAGCCTTGTTGGCGGTGGTAGCCTCTTCGGCGGCCTTCTTCTCGTCCTCGGTCTCAAGGCCCAGATCGCCGCTGTTGACATTCTTGAACTCGACGGTGCCGTCCTTGCCCTCGGCATCCTTGCGGGGATAGGTGCGCATGATCTGCAGGCAGAACTCATCCACATCCTCGGTCAGGAGCAGGACGTCATAGCCCTTGTCCATGACCAGCTCAGCGGCAGGCAGCTTTGCCAGACGGTCGGTGGAGTCGCCGGCGGCGAAGTAGATGTACTTCTGCTCGGCGGGCATCTTGTCCACATACTCCTGCAGAGTGACCATCTTCTGCTCCTTGGCAGACCAGAACAGCAGCAGGTCGCGCAGCAGCTCGGCGTGCATCCCGTAGTCGGAGTATGCGCCGAACTTCAACTGACGGCCAAACTCCTTCCAGAAGCTTTCGTACTTCTCGCGGTCGTTGGCCAGCATGGCGTGGAGCTCGTTCTTGATCTTCTTTTCCAGAGCGTTGTGGATGAGCTTGAGCTGATTGTCCTTCTGCAGCATCTCACGGCTGATGTTCAGGCTCAGGTCCTGGCTGTCCACGATGCCCTTGACGAAGCTGAAGTAGTCGGGCAGCAGGTCGGCGCACTTCTCCATGATGAGGACGCCGGATGCGTACAGAGCCAGACCTTTTTCGTAGTCCTTGGTGTAGAAGTCATAGGGGCGGTGGCTGGGTACGAAGAGCAGGGCGTTATAGTTTGCAGTACCCTCGGTGCGGCTCACGATGACGCGGGCGGGGTCGGCGTAGTCGCTGAACTTATCCTTGTAGAAGTTTGCATACTCCTCGTCGGTGACTTCGCTCTTCTGCTTCTTCCAGATAGGCACCATGCTGTTCAGAGTTTCCAGCTCGGTGTAGGTCTCCCACTCGGGCTTGTAGTCGTCGGGCTTGGGGTCGGGTTCGGGCTTCTGACGGCTCTTTTCGCGCTCCATCTGGATGGGGTAGCGCACATAGTCGCTGTACTTCTTGACGATGGCCACGATGCCGTACTCGTCGAGGAAGTTGTCGTAGTTGTCGGTCTCCGTGTCGGGCTTGATGTGGAGGATGATGTCGGTACCGGCAGTCTCCTTCTCAGCAGGCTCAAGCTCATAGCCGTCAGCACCGCTGGACTCCCACTGCCAGGCTTCGTCGGAACCGTAAGCCTTGGAGATGACCGTCACTTTGTCGGCCACCATAAAGGCGGAGTAGAAGCCGACACCGAACTGACCGATGATGTCGATGTTCTCGTCCTTGTTGTCCTTCTTGAAGTCGAGGGAGCCGGAGTGGGCGATGGTGCCGAGGTTCTGCTCCAGCTCTTCCCGGGTCATGCCGATGCCGTTATCGGAGATGGTCAGGGTGCGGCTGTCCTTGTCGCGGGTGAGCAGGATGCGGAAATCGCCTTTGTTCATGCCGACAGAAGTGTCGGTCAGACTCCTATAATACAGCTTGTCGATGGCGTCCGAAGCGTTGGAGATCAGCTCACGCAGGAAAATTTCCTTGTTGGTGTAGATGGAGTTGATCATCATGTCCATCAGCTTTTTGCTCTCGGCCTGAAATTCTTTTTTCGCCATAATACAAAACCTCTTTTTATCAGATTCAATGCCAGCACCTGGAGCACATGACTGCTTGCAGGAACTTAGCACTCATAACTTTCGAGTGCTAATATACACCGCTGAGAGACAAAAATCAAGGGGTTTCATAAAAAGTTCAAAAAACTTTCCGTTCGGGGCCAAAGCCGCCTTTACTTTCCCGCGCCAAAGCCGTATAATGGGCCGGAATGACAGACCTGTTTATAAGGAGGATGAGGGATGCAGCAGATAGAGCTGGAACTTGAGGGCGGCGGTGTGCTGACGGTTTCCCTGCGGGCGTCGCTGGACGCCATGCCCGCCGTGAAGCAGCGGCCTTTGGTGCTGGTGGTGCCGGGCGGCGGCTACGACCATGTCAGCCCCCGGGAGGGCGACCCGGTGGCCCTGCAGTTTGCGGCGGCGGGCTATCACACCGCCGTGCTGACCTACAGCGTGGGGGAGGGGGCGCAGAACTACCGGCCTCTTCGACAGCTGAACGAAGCGCTGGCTCTGCTGCGGCAGAATGCGGGAGAGTGGCACATCCTGCCGGATAAGATCGCCGTCTGCGGCTTCTCGGCGGGCGGACATCTGGCCCTGTCCGGCGCGGTGCTGGACATTCCGGGCGAGACGGCCCAGCAGAGGCCCAATGCAGTGATCCTGGGCTACCCGGTCGTCACGGCAGGGGAGTTTGCCCACCGGGGCAGCTTCGTCCAGCTGGCGGGCAGCGAGGATGCTGCCGCACAGCAGGCGTTCACCCTGGAGGATCAGGTGACCTCTGACACACCGCCGGTCTTCGTCTGGCATACCATGGAGGATAAGACCGTTCCGGTGGAGAACACGCTTCTCCTGCTGGCTGCCCTGCGGAGGGCGGGCGTGCCGTGCGAGGCGCATCTGTTCGAGAAGGGCGCTCACGGCACCAGCATCAGCACCGCCGAAGTGGATGCCGCCGACCCTCACCGCGCCCATTGGGTGGCTCTCTGCCTCGAGTGGCTGGGGGAGACGTTTGGGTTCAAATTGAGTTGAATTTGGACATTCCTACAAAAAATTCATAAATTTATGGTTGACCTGCCCAAGATTTGAGCGTATACTGGTCAGCGGAAACAAACGAGGAAGAAGGAAACATACATGGAAAAGAAGATCTCGGTCAAAGACCTGCTGATGCAGGCATTCCTGACGGGCTGGGAGCTCTCCGACAAGAGCATCGCGCAGGACGAATATCTGCAGAGCGCCATTCAGGTCATCGAAGTGCTGCAGGTGGAGCCGGAAAACGTCTACGCGGAAGAGGGCCTCGGCCTGACCGACGGCGACGAGGTAGACCATCTGGACGACCTGCTCCGGGCCGACGGCCAGTGGCTGTATTACGGCGTGGAGGCGGAGAATTTCTTCCTCATCCAGTGGTACCCGGACGAAGCATCCGCCAAGGCAAAACTGGCACAGCTCGAGGAGCTGGGCGACGGCAAGCAGTACCTCGTGGACCTGAGCCTCAAGCGCACGAACCCCACCGAGGCCGAGAATTTCGGCAATTCCAACCCGGTGCAGCTGAGAAGTTGACCTCGGCGAAAGCCTCTCCCTTTGGGAGAGGTGGCATCGCTTGCGATGACGGAGAGGGCAAGCCTGTTGCCCGAGAGCCGCTGTACAGTGATAAGCTGTCTCTTTGTCAGAGCGAAGCTATCGCTGTATCTGTCTTCTCCGTCAGCGCCCTTGCCCTCTCAGTCTCGCTTCGCTCGACAGCTCTCCCAAAGGGAGAGCCTTTTGCAGAGAAAGGAATCGAACCAATGCAGCTTTCTGATACGGAGCGTCAGTGCCTCACCGCCATTCTGGCCCAATATGACCAGCACCCCGAAGTGCAGCGGATGCGGGAATTTATCCAGCACGGCGACGTGACCACCTACCAGCACTGCAAGAATGTGGTGCTGGTGAGCTTCTGGCTCAACCGCCGCTTCCATCTGGGCGCGGATGAGACGTCGCTGGCCGTGGGGGCGTTCCTCCATGACTTCTATCTCTACGACTGGCACAAGTGCAGCTCTTTCCGGGGTCTGCGCCGCCTGTTCGAGATGCACGGCTTTGCCCATCCCGGCTCTGCCTGCGTCAATGCCGAGCGGTGCTTTGCCATCACCAGAAAAGAGCAGAACATCATCTCGAGCCATATGTGGCCCCTGACCTTCCGTCATGTCCCCACCTGCCGGGAGGCGGTCATCGTCTGTCTGGCCGACAAATACTGCGCCGTGCTGGAAAGTATGTTCCAGCGCACCCGGGTGGCCGATACGGACGCGGCGGACAATGAGTGGTAAGGGCCTTGTCTGATACGAAAATGAGCTGCTGTACGTTACGTGCAGCAGCTCATTTTTTATAATTTCTTGTACCCCGCAGGCTCGTCGGCTCTGGCACGGCGCTCCATCAGGTAGGTGTCCAGCCAGCGGCCATGACAGTCCCGGGCGATGCGCTCCCGCCGCCCCACCACCCGGAAGCCGCACTTCGTGTGGAGGCCGAGGCTGGCGGTGTTGTCCTGCAAAACGGTGGAGTGTAAGGTCCAGTAGCCCTCTTTCTCCGATTCCTCGCAGAGGGCCGTCAGCAAGCGGGAGCCGAGGCCCCGGCCCCGGAACTTCTCGCCGACGTAGATGCTCACCTCGGCCACGCCCCGGTAGCACCAGCGGGGGTCTACCCGCCGCAGTGCGGCCCAACCGGCCAGCTCGCCGCCGTCCAGAATGACGAGGCGGCATTCTTTGATGTGAAAGGCATCCCACGCCGTGTAGGGCGGGCAGGTGGTCTGGAAGGTGGCGTGCTCCGTGGCGATGCCCTCTGAATAGATCTCGGACACAGCGTTCCAGTCTTCCGGCTCCATGGGCCGGATGGTGATATTGCTCATGATATTCTTTCCCGGCAGAGCGCCCCAATGCGCCCTGCATCATTCCTCTTGTCTCAGTATAGCAGATGCAGCCCGCCCGCGCAATGACCGCTTATTCCAGCCCCGGCAGGGGGTCCAGCACCGGGATGCCCAAGCTGTGCAGGAAAGCTTTCTTTTCCTCGATGGCAGGGACGACGTCCAGCTCCGAGGGGGCGTGGGCGTCGCAGCCCACGATGGCCTTGACGGGATACTCCGCCGCGATGCGCCAGAACTCGTCCCGGGTGTAGCCTAAAGAGCCGTCGGGGCGGTCCTGCAAGGTCAGACCGGCCATGTTGTACTCGAGGGGGATGTCCAGCCGCGCCGCTGCGGCACAGATGTCCCGGCAGGCCTTCTCGGCGTCGGCGTCGAAGGACGTCACCCGGTTCAAAAAGAGGTCGGGGTGGGCCAGATACCGGTAAAGCCCCGTTTCCAGCGCTTCCACCACCTGTTCGGCATACCGTCTGCCGTGGGCGGTGGAGGTGCTGCCGCCGAAGCGGCTGGCCCTGGCGTCCTGCTCGTCGGTGGTGTCGTAGTGACAGCCGAGGATGAGATATTCGATGTCCAGCCGCTCCGTCTCTTCTCTAAGCCAGCCCAGATAGGCCGGGAAATACTCCGCCTCGAGGCCGATGCGGATGTGGAGTTTGTCGGCATATTTCTCCCGCAGCCCGCGCAGGGTCAGGACGTAATCGTCCAGCTGGGAGGGCAGCATCCGGATGCGGCTGACGAAGCCCGGCGTCGCGTAGGCCCAGGGGGTGTGGTCAGAAAACCCCAGCACCTTGAAGCCGCAGCGCAGGGCCGTGAGGATGTATTCCTCCTCGGTGCCTTCGGCGTGGCCGCAGCGGGTGGTGTGGGTGTGGTAATTGGTCAGCATGACAAGGCTCCCTCCCGGGCAGAAATTTTTTGACAATCATCACCATTGTGATACAATAGAATAAATACCCGTTCAGGGCAGGGACTATTATAGACCTCTTTGCCGAAAAATGCAATGAAGGCTGCTCTGAAAAAGGAGAAATGAAGATGGATTGGAAACGAATCGCTGCCTCTGTGCTGCTGCTTGGTGTCCTCGCCGTCCCGGCCTCAGCAGCCAGCATCACCCCCCAGACCACCATGAAGGAGATACGCGACGACCCCGACATCAGGGCCAGCGGCCTCTATACATACACCTATGTGTGGGAGCGGGACTGCGAAAGGCTCTCCACCAGCCGCGACGACGAGACGCTGACCGAGGTGGTCGGCAAGACCTCCGCCGAAGCCTGCGCAGCGGGCCTCAACTATCTGGCTCAGGTCTACCACGACGGCACCCGGGTGACCTATCCGCTCTATTCGGAAGAGGAGATCGCCGCCGTGCCTGCCCGCGCTCATGCGGAGCTGTATTACTGCCCGGCCCAGCAGCCGGGGGCCAAGTTTGCCATCGTGCTGTCGGGCAACGCGCTCTACTACAGCGGCGAGCTGCGGGGCGGCGTGTCCACGGCGTGGGAGCTGCACGAGCAGGGCTATGCCGTCTTCTCGCTGCGCTACCGCATCGGATGGGAGGCCGGGGACGACGCTCCGCTGGAAGACCTGGCCCGGGCCATCCGCTTTGTGATGGACAATGCCGACACCTTCGGCGTCTCCACGGAAGACTACGCCCTGCTGGGCTACTCCTCCGGCGGACAGCTCGCAGGCGTCTTTGGCAATGAGGAAAAGGGCTGGGGCCGCTACGGTGTGCCGAAGCCCGGCGTATTGCTGCTGGCCTACCCCATCAACAACTTCTTTGGGGCAAAGCCTGCCTACCATCTCCTGATGGATACCGACCGGCTGGAAAGACGCTACTATTCCTACACCGTCTCGAAGCTCGTGACGCCGGACTATCCGCCCACCTTCCTGTGGTACGGCAGGAATGACCTCATGCTGAAAGCCTTCGTCTACCCCCTGCAGGGGCCGACCCTTGCAAAGGCACTGGAAGCCAGCGGCGTCCCCAACCGGGTGGAAGTTTACGACAACGCCAAACATGGCATCGGCATCGGCGTGGGAACGGACGCCGAAGACTGGGTGGAACGTGCTGCCGAGTTCTGGCAGAGCGTTTCGGAATAACAGGAGGAAAAGAATATGTACGATTGGAATGAAGCTGTCCGCAGCCTGAATGTGGGCCTACCCGACGACATCGCCCGGCTGAAAGCGGCCGGATATTATCAGGAGGCCATCGCCCGCATCGACCGGCTGCTGGCCGAGGACTGGACAAAGACCCAGAACGGCCCGGCGTCTAACGGCATCGCCCCGCCGGAGGGGTATGTCCCGCCCGAGAACCCCACGCCCCACGGTGTGGACGCCCTGCGGGAGGCCCTGACTGTCCAGAAGGAGATCATGCGCCGGCTGCCCAGGGAATACTGCTGGACGGAAGCCGAGGCCATCGCCCGGATGCAGGAGCGGGTCAGGGACTTCACGGCAGAGGAATTTAAGAAGCTCGACTGGGAGGGCCGGATGGACTGGCGGTTCGTGGAAGGGGAGAAGCGGTATCAGGCCCGGTTCGCCGAGACGCTGCTGGCCACCCATGCCGACCTCGCCGCCCGGAAGCTGACGCCGGACGCCCCCAACAACAAGAACGAAGAGCGTCACCGCCTCCACGAGAAGATGGAGCGGGAGGGGAGCGCCAGCGCCGACATCACCCTCCGCACCAGCATCCGGATGTCCGACGAAGCCTTCGCCGCCGCGCTGGAAAAGGCGAAAGCCGAGGGCAGAGACGCCGTCCATGTCCGGGCATGGCTGGCCCTGCCTGCCGCCTGCCCGTCCCAGAGCCATATCACGCTGGACCGCTTCACCGAGACGCCCGGCCATATCGCCGCCGAGGACGCGCCCCAGCGAACCGTCTGCTGGGAGGCCGACTTGACCGAGAACCGCACCTTCGGGGCCGAGTACAGCTACCGTGAGACGGCGGTCTATGCCGACCCGCTTTCCTTCACGCCAGACCCGGAGCAGCCCGACCTCTACACCGGCGAGGAAGCGCCCCACATCGTCTTTACGCCCTACCTGCGGGCGCTGGCGGCTCAGCTCACCGAGGGCATCACCAGCCCGGCGGAGAAGGCGAAGCGCATCTACGATTATGTCACCCTGAACGTCCGGTATCACTTCCAGCCCTCCTATTTCGTCCACGAGTCCATCGCCGAGAACTGCGCCCGCAGCCGCCGGGGAGACTGCGGCATCATGGCGCTGACCTTCATCACCCTCTGCCGCATCGCGGGCATCCCGGCCCGGTGGGAGAGCGGCTTTGCAGTGGCCCCGGGGGACGCGGGCTGTCATGACTGGGCGCGGTTCTACGTCGCCCCCAAGGGCTGGATGTATGCCGACTGCTCCTACGGTGCCTCCATGGCCCGCCGGGGCGATGAAGTGCTCCGCCGCCACTATTTCGGCAGTCTGGATACGGGCCGCATGGTGGCAAACAGCGCCTTTGAAGCGCCCTTCGACCCGCCGATGCTGGGCTTCCGCAGCGACCCCTACGACAACCAGAGCGGCGAGATGGAGGCCGACGGCGTGGGCCTGTACGGTGGCGATACCGTGACCACCAAAGAAGTTTTGAAGTTTGAGGAAGTAGAATAAATGGAATTTCTCGCAATGCTGTATACCGTCCTGCTGGTGGCCATCTGCCTGATGATGGCGGTGCTGCTCTTCCGCAGCGGACGCCCCACCGGCGGGCTGGACGAAGCCGACTGCGAAGAGCTGAAAGACTGGCTCGAAGAGCAGCTGGCCGCTCAGGCCAAAGAGTTCAACGCCCGTCAGGACGCCATCGCCCAGCAGAACTACGCCGCCATCCGCAGCGTCAGCGAGACGCTGCAGACGGCTGTGCAGAGCATGAGCACCACCCTCGGTCAGGGACAGGACAGCCAGCAGCGCATTCTGGAGCGGCGTCTGCAGAGCCTCGAGCAGGCCAACAACCAGCAGATGGAGCAGCTGCGCCGCGCCATGGTCCAGAGCATGACGGCATTGCAGGCTGAGAACACCCGCAAGCTGGACGAGATACGCCACACGGTGGACGAGCAGCTTCAGGACGCTTTGCAGAAGCGGGTGACGGAAAGCTTCAAGGCCGTCAACCAGCAGCTCGAGCAGGTGTACAAGGGCCTTGGTGAGATGCAGTCCCTCGCCGCCGACGTGGGCGGCCTGAAGCAGGTGCTCTCGGGCGTCAAGACCCGGGGCATCCTCGGCGAGATCCAGCTGGGCGCGATCCTGGAAGAGATCCTCGCCCCGGAACAGTACGACACCAACGTGGCCACCATCCCGGGCAGCACCCAGCGGGTGGAATACGCCATCCGGATGCCGGGCGCCGACGGCGGCAGCGTCTGGCTCCCCATCGACTCCAAGTTCCCCGGTGACACCTACGCCCACTTACAGGACGCCTACGCTTCCGGCGACGCGCAGGCCGTGGAGGATGCCCGCCATGCCCTCGAGCTGGTGCTCCGCAGCGAGGCCAGAGACATCCGGGAAAAGTACGTCGAGCCGCCCTATACCACGGCGTTCGGCATCCTGTTCCTGCCCTTTGAGGGCCTGTATGCCGAGGTGGTGAACGCGGGGCTGCTGGAGGTCTTGCAGCGGGACTATCAGGTCAACGTGGCAGGCCCCAGCACCATGGCGGCCCTGCTGAACAGCCTGCAGATGGGCTTCAAGACCCTCGCCATCCAGAAGCGCTCCGGCGAGGTCTGGCAGCTGCTGGGCGCGGTGAAGACGGAGTTCGACAAGTTCGGGCAGGGCCTCGCCAAGATGCAGCAGCGTCTGCGCCAGACCGACGAAGAGCTGGACCAGCTCATCGGCGTCCGCAGCCGGGCCATCAGCCGGAAGCTGCGCAGCGTCCAGAGCCTCGACGAGGCCAGCGCCAGCGCCCTCTTGGAGATAGACGACATGAACGAGCTGCCGAAGGCACTTTCTGAGACCAGCGAGACATCTGGCAAGGTGGGAGAATATTGACGTAGTGACGGTCAAAAGCGCACTTTGCCAGGGTGGCAAACTGGCCTGAGCTGGCAAACTGACCACTTTGCCAGATATGAGCACTTTGCCAAGTTGGCAAAGTGGGGAAATATAACGTATCTATATTATTATTTTGTCACTTTGCCACATAATCTACCGCAGTAGAACGTCATTCGGCCATCCGGCCTGATAAATAGTTGACGAAGGCGGCAGACTGTGCTATACTGAGAAAGATTCTTAAAATAATTGCCGGCCATGGCAGAACATACACAAGATAACAGAGAGGAAATGTGCTTATGAGCGTAAAGAACATCAGCAGCGCCATTCTGGGCGTGGGCGTGGACGATACCACCATCGATCTGTTTGAGAGCCAGTACCCGGTCCCCACCGGCGTCAGCTACAACTCCTACGTCATCCGGGACGAGAAGACCGCCATCCTCGACACCGTGGACGCCCGCGCCACCGACGAGTGGATGGCCAACGTCACCGAGGCGCTGGCAGGGGAGAAGCCCGCCTACCTCGTCGTCCACCACATGGAGCCGGACCACGGCGCGAATGTGGCCCGCCTCGCCGCCCTCTACCCCGAGATGCAGGTGGTGGGCAACGCCAAGACCTTCCAGTATATGGAGCAGTTCTTCGGCCCGGAGGCCATCGCCAAGGAGCGCCGCGTCGTCGTGAAGGACGGCGAGAGCCTTTCGCTGGGCGCTCATACCCTGACTTTCGTGTTCGCACCCATGGTCCACTGGCCTGAGGTCATGGTGAGCTATGAGTCCACCGAAAAAGTCCTCTTCTCCGCCGACGGCTTTGGCCGCTTCGGCGCGGTGGCAAAGTTCGACGAGAAGGCCGACTGGGCCAGCGAGGCCCGCCGCTACTACCTGAACATCGTGGGCAAGTACGGCCCGCAGGTGCAGGCTCTGCTGAAAAAGGCCGCTGCGCTGGACATCAAGACCATCTGCCCGCTCCACGGCCCCGTCCTCACCGGCGACCTTGGCAAGTACCTGAACTACTACGATCTGTGGTCCAGCTATAAGGCCGAAGAGCCGGAGAAGGTACTGGTCGCCAGTGCCTCCATCCACGGCCACACCCGCGCCGCCGCCCACATCCTGGCCGAAAAGCTCCGGGCCAAGGGGGCGAAGGTGGTGGAGATCGACCTGACCCGGGTCGATGTCTCCTACGCCGTCACCGAAGCCTTCCGTTGCGGCAAGACCGTTCTGGCCTGCGCCACCTATGACGGCTTCCTCTTCCCGCCGATGGAGAACCTGCTGGCCCACCTCAAGACCAAGGCTTTCCAGAGCCGCACCATCGCCCTGATGGAGAACGGCACCTGGGCGCCTATGGCTGCAAAGCTCATGCGCGCCGAGCTGGACGGCATGAAGAACATCACCGTCTGCGACACCGTCGTCACCCTCCGCTCTGCTTCCAACACCGCCGCTGAGGCGCAGATGGATGCGCTGGTGGAGGAGCTGCTGGCGAAGTAAAAGATTGCGAACATGAGAAAATCCCCCACTTTCGTGGGGGATTTTCTTGTTTTCTGTCAGCGTTTATGATACACTGATACTGCCGCCGCAAGGCGGTAAGGCACTGTACATACGGCAGGCGGTTTGGTCTCTCACTTCCGAAAGGAGGTGAGAAGATGCCGATTACTTTGACGTTCCACATCTTTGGACTTACGTTCACGATTCGGATCAAAAAGTAAAACCGCCACCTCTGCCAAGGTGACGGTTTTCAAAAAGCCAAATCCTTAGAAAGAGGCCAAACCGCTTGTCACAGTGCCTTTTCTATCGCTATTATAGCGCATTGCCGGGCCGCTGTCAAGAAACCCGGCAGTGCGTTTTTTGCTCAGGAGGCGCGCGTCTTCCGGCCAAGTGCCGCCGCGCCGGTCAGCGCTACCCACACGGCGTCGGTGATGCGCAGGCCGGAGAAGAAGTTGTTGGTATAGATGCAGGCAAGCTGCTTTTTTAAGTTCATGGGGGAACACCCTTTCATGAGTAAACCTCTCCGTCATCGCTGCGCGATGCCACCTCCCCTACCGAGGGGAGGCTTTGGCATGACGGGAAACTTCATCTCTTCGCCAGAGGCTCCCCTACAAGGGGAGCTGTCGAGCGCATGCGAGACTGAGAGGTTGTACGAAGGACAGCCTATCCTGGTAGCAGAAAGTTGTCGATGAATGGCGCACCCTTTTATAAATTTTCAGGGCAAAACAAAAGCGCCCCATAGCAAAGCTGCGGGGCGCATAGATCATGCTCCACGCTCTGCTGAAAGGTATAAAAGGGTACACTTCGAGCCGGAAAAGCTTAGGAGTTTCCTTTTTTGAAGAAAACGCAGCCGTTCCAACCCATTGCAGGTGTACCCTCCTTTCCGTAAAGCGTTAAGGTCAGTATAACATCGGAGCAGGAAAAGGGCAAGGGTCATTTCTTGTTGTAGAAGCCCTGCTCACTGTAAGCAGACCATTTCAGGTACATCTCCTGATAGTTCTGCTTGATGAATTTTTGAATCTTGCTGATTTCGCGGTCGGTCAGGATGCCGCGCTCCTGCAAGACAGTATCGCCATTGTCCCGGACAAAAAACTTTGCGGAACCGGCCTCGGTAAGTCTGCGGTCGCTGGCGTGGACGTGCATACACTCAATGACGCAGTATGACGTAAAGTACAGGTAATATCCCGCGATCTTGAACTCGTAATATTTCGGCATCTCAGTCCTCCAGCAAAGCACGGTTTTTCTCGAGATAGCCCCGGACGATTTGGATCTCAATGTCGTCCATGCTGGTTTCGAGGACTTCGGCGGCAGGAGAAAAGACAACAGCCCGGTCAGGGCGGTTCAGATTCAGCACCCGGAAGCCCTCCGGGCAGCGGCTGAATGCATAGCCGTTCACGATCATATCGGCGGCGTCTGCCACTTGTTGAACATTAACCATTTGCAAGCTTCACTCCTTTGATGGGGGCAAGAAATTCATCCGGGTCAAAATACAGATTTTTCAGGATAGGGACAAGGTCGATATATTCTTCCTCGGGGTTCGGGTCGTGGCGATATTTTGCAAGGACGACCAGATAGCCGTGGTCCCACTCCTGAATACCGGTGTAGCGTTCCAGAGAATAAGGGGCGCGGAAGCGGATGGTCTTGTCACCAAACCGGAACACAGTATAATTGGCTTCGTTGCTGAGAAGTGCCTGCTGGGTATTCATGAAATCGCCCCCTTTCTGCCTCTATTATAATCGTAGGAAGAGGCGGCGTCAACAGATGCAGTAAGCAGAAAAATGGCGGATGCCCTTGCAAACCGCCCCAAAATGTGATAAGATGATTCTCGGTTATCAAAATGACCACGACCTGAATACTCCAAACGCAGCGACGGAGAGAGTAGGCAGGCGCACCGCAGCAAAGAGAGAAGCTTCACCGGCTGAGAGGGCTTCCGCGCGGGCGCAGGCTGAAGTTCGCTCCCGAGCGGTCGGCCTGAACGACAGTAGGGCCGGACGGTGCGCCCCGTTACGGCGTTTTGAGCGCCGCGCGGCTTGCGAAAGAGCCGGGCGGAAACCGGGTGGTACCGCGGAGCTGTGAATTTTATGAGCTTCGTCCCTTTTGCCGGGCCTTTCAGGAGGCCGGGGCAGGGGGACGGAGCTTTTTTGCTGTCCGCTGAACAACACGAATGAGAAGGAGAGAACATCCATGCAAGCAATGATCGACGAGCTGGCAAAGCAGGCCGAAGAGAGCCTGGGCCAGGTCTCTTCCAAAGAAACGCTGGCAACTTTCTGGCAGGAATATCTGAGCAAGAACGGCAAGATCCCCGCCCTGATGAAAAACCTGCGCTCTGTCGCCCCCGAGGAGCGGCCGGCCATGGGCAAGATCATCAACGAACTGAAGGCCAGGGTCCAGGCCGAGTATGACGCCGCTGCCGACAAGGTGAAGCAGGCTGAGCTTGCTGCCCGCAACGCCGCCGAGACGGTGGACATCACCCTGCCCGCCAAGACCCGCGCCGTGGGCGGTCTGCACCCCCTGACCCTCGTCACCAACCAGATCATCGACGTCTTCTCGGGCATGGGCTTTGCTGTGGCAGACGCCCCCGAGATCGAGGACGACGACCACAACTTCACCCGCCTGAACGTCCCGAAGGACCATCCCGCCCGCGATATGCAGGACACCTTCTACCTGTCCGATGAGTTCCTGCTCCGCACCCAGACTTCCGGCGGCCAGATCCGCACCATGGACAGCCAGAAGCCTCCCATCAAGGTGCTCATCCCGGGCCGCGTCTTCCGCTCTGACTCCGACGCTACCCACAGCCCCATGTTCCACCAGATGGAAGGTCTGGTCGTGGATAAGGGCATCACACTGGGCGACCTGCAGGGCGCTCTGAACACCTTCGTGCAGAAGATGTTCGGTGCCGACACCCGCACCCGCCTGCGTCCCTCTTACTTCCCCTTTACGGAGCCCAGCGTCGAGGTGGACGTGAGCTGCTTCGAGTGCCACGGCAAGGGCTGCCCCCTGTGCAAGCACACCGGCTGGATCGAGGTGCTGGGCGGCGGCGTCGTCAACCGCAAAGTCCTCGAGAACTGCAGCATCGACCCGGACGAGTACTCGGGCTTTGCTTTCGGCATCGGCATCGAGCGCATCGCCATGCTGAAGTACGGCATCAACAACATCGGCCTGATGTTTGAGAACAACCTGCAGTTCCTCAAGCAGTTCCACGAATAAGAGGGGAGAGAGCAAACAATGAAAGTACCTTTCAGTTGGTTAAAAGAACTCGTCGATATTGACGTTACCGCACAGGAGCTTGAAGAAAAGCTTTTCTCCTGCGGCTTTGAAGTCGAGGAACTCATCCCGCTGGACGCCGGCATCAGCAAGGTGGTCGTGGGCAGGATCGTGGAGATGGAGCCTCAGGAAGGCACCCATCTGACCAAGTGCGTCGTGGACTGCGGCGAGTATGGCCACGACATCCGCATCAGCACCGGTGCGGCGAACATGAAGCTGGGCGACTGCGTGCCTGCCGCTCTGGACGGCTCCACCCTGCCCGGCGGCATCAAGATCAAGGCCCGCAAGATGCAGGGCGTCGAGTCCAACGGCATGCTCTGCTCCGGCGAGGAGCTGGGCCTGAACGATGACCTGTTCCCGGGCTCTGAGGTCTACGGTCTGCTCATCCTGCCCGAGGACTCCGTCCCCGGCACCGACATCGCCCCTGTGGTGGGTCTGGATGACTACATCTTCGACATCTCCATCACCGCAAACCGTCCCGACTGCCAGTCCGTGCTGGGCATCGCCCGCGAGGTGGCCGCCATCCTCGGCAAGCCTCTGCACATGCCCGCCATGGACTACAACACCGTCTGCGACGCCGACGAGCCGATCAGCGTGAAGGTGGAGGCTCCGGACCTCTGCCCCCGCTACATGGCACACTACGTCCGCAATATCCGGATGAGCGAGTCTCCCCGCTGGATGAAGCGCCATCTGGCCCTGTGCGGCCTGCGCTCCATCAGCAACGTGGTCGATATTACCAACCACACCCTGCTGGAGATGGGCCAGCCCATGCACGCCTTCGATTTGAACAAGGTCGCCGGCCGCAGCATCACCGTCCGCCGCGCCGTGGAAGGCGAGAAGATCACCACCCTCGATGAGAAGGAGTTCACCCTGAACCCCAACAATCTGGTCATCTGCGACGCTGAGAAGCCGGTCGCTCTGGCCGGCATCATGGGCGGTGCAAACTCCGGCATGGACGACAACACCACCAGCCTGCTCTTCGAGTGCGCTACCTTCGCCCGCGACTCCGTCCGTAAGACCAGCCGCGCTCTGGGCCAGAACAGCGACTCTTCCGCCCGCTACGAGAAGGGCGTTGACCGCCACTCTCCCGAGCTGGGCCTTGCCCGCGCCCTGCACCTCATCCAGGAGCTGGACTGCGGCGACATCACCACGCTGGAATACGATCTGACCGATGGACGTCCTCTCGAGCGCAAGCACATCGTCACCACCCCGGCCAAGATCTGCGGCGTGCTGGGCATCACCGTGCCGGACCAGACCATGATCGACATCCTCAAGCGCCTCGAGTTCACCGTGGACGTGCAGGCCGACGGCAGCTGGGACGTCTCCGCACCCCTCTACCGTGAGGATGTGGAGAGCTTCCCCGACCTGGCCGAGGAAGTCATCCGTGAGTACGGCTATGACCACATCGTACCCACCTTCCTGAACACTGCAGCTGTCACCAACGGCGGTCTGAACTACGAGCAGAAGCAGCAGCTCAAGACCAAGCGTCTGCTGGCCGCACAGGGCTTCTATGAGGCTTCCACGCTGGCCTTCTATTCCAATGCCGAGTTCGATATGCTCCACATCCCGGCGGAGGATGAGGCCCGCAAGGCCATCCGCATCCTGAACCCCATCAGCGAGAACCTGTCCGTCATGCGCACCCTGCTGGCTCCGTCCATGCTGAACGTCATCGTGGACAACCTCAAGAAGGGCAACGCTGAGGGCCGCCTGTTCGAGATGGCTCCCGTCTACCTCGCCAAGGAGCTGCCCATCAACGAGCATCCCCACGAGCGCCAGACCCTCTGCATCGGTGCCTTCGGCCCCGAAGAGGACTTCTTCACCGTCAAGGGCGCTCTGGAAGGACTGGCGGAGGGCTTTGACCTGACCTTCACCTATCAGCGTGAGACCACCAGCTGGCTCCACCCCGGCATCAGCGCCGCCGTCTACTGCAACGGCAAGCGTCTGGGCGTCTTCGGCAAGCTGGCCAACGAGATCAACGCGGAGCTGGAGATCGCCAAGGAGCAGAAGGACAGCCAGAACATCTATCTGGGCGAGCTGGACTATGAGGCTCTGATGTCCTGCGTCGAGGGTGAGCTGCGCTATAAGCCGCTGAGCCCCTATGCCGCTGTCAAGCGTGACCTGGCTCTGGTCTGCGACGAGGCTGTGGCCTGCGGCGACATCGAAGAGACCATCAAGAAGGCAAGCCCCCTCATCACGGAGGTCAAGCTGTTCGATATTTATCGCGGCGCAAACCTCGGCGAGGGCAAGAAGAGCATGGCCTTCTCCCTGACCCTCTCTGACCCCGCTGCCGAAGTCTCCAACGAGCAGGTGGAGCGCACCGTCAAGAAGGTGCTGGGCAACCTGAAGTTCAAGCTGGGCATCGAGATCCGCTAAACGGAAAGAATAAGAAATGAGTCCGTCTGTGCTGCTGGCACGGGCGGGCTTTTTCTTTGCGCCGATTTATGCTATACTTATCTTATATAGAAACACAGCAGGAGGATTCAGCGTGGAGGATTACCGCACCATCCGGGGGACAGCCATCGGAGAATACGAAGAGAAGAAGAGCCGCTTCATTGCGCAGCTCTCCTTTGCAGACAGCGAGGAGAAGGCCGTGGCCTTCCTCGAGCAGGTGCGCGCGGCCAACCGCACCGCCCGCCACAATGTCTATGCCTACCGCCTGCGGGAGGGGAGCCGGGAGCGCTACTCCGACGACGGCGAACCGGCCAAAACAGCGGGGACGCCTGCCCTGGAGGTCTTGCAGCACAGCGGACTGACCGACCTCATCGTGGTCATCACACGATACTTCGGCGGCGTGCTGCTGGGGACCGGCGGCCTCGTCCGGGCCTACACGACAGCCACGTCCCGCGCACTGGAAGCCGCCGAGGTGGTGACGGTGCGCAGCGTGGTGGCGCTGGATGTGACGGTGGACTACGGCCTCTATGAGCGGGCAGACCTGCTCATCAAGGCGGCGGGCAGCAAGCTGGCCGAACCGGAGTTCACCGATAAAGTCACCCTCCGCTGGCAGATGCCGGAGCATACCGAAGGGCCGCTGCTGACGCAGTTACAGGAGCTGACAAGAGGCACGGCCAATGTCACCGTGAGCGAGCCGTTCTATGCGGCGTTTTAAGAAATAACGTCGAACAAATAATAAATACCAAAAATTACCATATGGCAAGTCGAAACATTTTCTGACGAAGAGACACGGATTTTCCCCCTTCGACAGGGCGAATCGGTTACAATAGCCGCAGACGCGGCATTGGGATCGGCCGCGCGCGGAGAGGAGGGAAAACGAGAGAAAAAAGGAGGGACACAGGATGGATGTGCGCACACGCACCGAAGAGATCGAGCGGCTGACGCTGGCCCCGTGGGCGACGTTCAGCGATGCAAGCCGGGGCAGGCAGAGACCGGAGGAACAGGACCCCATCCGCCCTGTGTTCCAGCGGGACCGCGACCGGGTGCTCCACTGCAAGGCGTTCCGGCGGCTCAAGCAGAAAACGCAGGTCTTCCTCTCGCCGGAGGGCGACCTCTACCGCACCCGCCTGACCCACACGCTGGAAGTCTCCCAGATCGCCCGCACCATCGCCCGAGCGCTGCGGCTCAACGAGGACCTGACCGAGGCCATCAGCCTCGCCCACGACCTTGGCCACACCCCCTTCGGCCACGCCGGAGAGCGGGCGCTGGATCAGCTCACGCCCGGCGGCTTCAAGCACTATATGCAGAGCCTGCGGGTGGTGGACAAGCTCGAGAAGGACGGGCAGGGCCTCAACCTGACCTGGGAGGTGCGCAACGGCATCGTCACCCACACAAAAGGCACTTGGGCCGCGACGCCCGAGGGCCGCATCGTGCGGATGGCCGACCAGATCGCCTACGTCAACCACGACATCGAGGACGCCGTCCGGGCCGGTGTGCTGGACCCGGCCACCCTGCCGAAGGACTGCACCGCCGTGCTGGGCCAGACGAAGTCCGCCCGCATCACCACCATGATAAACAGCATCCTCGCCCACAGCGACGGGGATGTGGCAGTCGGCGCGGAGGAGAATGAAGCCTTCCTCGCCCTGCGGGACTTCATGTATGCCACCGTGTATGTGGACAAGACCGCCAAGGCCGAGGAGCAGAAGGTGGACAAGGTCATCGGGGAGCTGTACGAGTATTATCTGGCCCATGTGGACCAGATGTCCAACTTCTACGTCCAGCTGGCCTATCAGGACGACCCCGAGCGGGCCGTCACCGACTATATCAGCGGCATGAGCGACGAATTTGCCATCCGGACCTTTGAGGACGTCTTTGTGCCTCGCAAGTGGCACGTTTTGTAAAAAGGAGCGCCGAACATCTTTATGATCCCACACGAATATATTGAAGAGCTGACCCGCCGCACCGACATCGTGGAGCTGGTGGGCGGCTATGTCCAGCTCAAGCGGAAGGGCCGGCTCTACGGCGGTCTGTGTCCCTTCCACAGCGAGAAGACCCCCTCGTTCTACGTCTATCCGGATACCCAGAGCTTCTATTGCTTTGGCTGCGGTGCAGGCGGCGATGCGGTGACCTTTACCAAAAAGATAAACAGCATCGACTACGTGGAGGCCGTCAAGCTGCTGGCCCAGCGGGCCGGTATGCCCGAGCCCACCGAGGACGACAAGACGGGCCGTCTGCGCAGCCGCATCCTCACCATGAACAAGGACGCGGCCCGCTTCTTCCACGCCTGCCTCAACTCCACCGTGGAGGAGGCCCGGCAGGCCCGTGCCTACTGGCGTCGGCGCGGCCTCGACGACAAGACCATCAACCGCTTCGGGCTGGGCTACGCCCCCGACGACGGGCAGGCGCTCTACCAGCATCTCCGGGACAAGGGCTACAACCAGCAGGAGCTGGACGCCAGCGGCCTGTTCAAGCGGAGCCAGTCGGGCCGCATCTACTGCCTGTTCTGGCGGCGGGTCATGACCCCCATCTTCGATCTGCGGGGCAACATCATCGCCTTCGGCGGCCGTGTGCTGGACGACTCCAAGCCCAAGTACGTCAACAGCCCCGAAACGCTGGTCTACCACAAGTCGGACACGGTGTTCGCGCTCCAGATCGCAAAGCGGAGCGCTTCCCATCGGTACGTCCTCTGCGAGGGCTACATGGATGTCATCTCCATGCATCAGGCGGGCATCGACACCGCCGTCTGCGCCTGCGGCACGGCCCTGACGCCCGACCAGATCAAGCTCATCAGCCAGTATGCCGATGAGGTCATCCTCAGCTACGACTCCGACGAGGCAGGCCAGAAGGCCACCCTCCGCTCGCTGGAACTGTTCCGCAACAGCCCGGTGCGGGTGGGCGTGCTGCAGATCCCGGGCGCGAAAGACCCGGATGAGTACATCAAGAAATACGGTGCCGACCGCTTCAAAGCCCTGCTGGATGGCGTGGGCAATGCGCTGGACTTCCGGCTGGGCCGTCTGCGCAGTCAGTACGACCTCAAACAGGACGCTCAGCGCCTCGAGTACGTCAAGGAAGCGGTGGAGATGCTGGCGCAGCGCTCCAACCCCACCGAGCAGGAGGTCTACGCCGGACGTCTGGCCGAGGAGACGAACATCTCCAAGACCGCCATCATGGCCCAGCTGGCCGACGCCGTGAAGAAAGCGGGCAGCAAGCGCCGCCGGGAGCAGGACCGCGCCCGCCTGCAGGAGGGTGAGATGAACCAGATCAAAGTCCCCTACAGCGCAGGCCGGGGCGCACTGGGCATGGCCAGCGCAGAGCAGCGGCTTCTTGCCGCCATGCTGCGGGAGCCGGGCTATATCGATAAGGTGAGCGCCCAGCTCAGGCCGGAACAGTTCTTGCAGCCCCAGCAGAAGGAGCTGTACGAAGCCATGCTCCGCTGCAAGGAGCAGGGGGTGGAGGTGAGCCTGGCCACCCTGCGGGCCTTTGTCAGCGAGGAAGCTCTGAATGAATTGAGCCGTCTTGCGGCACAATACAGCGATGTGAACTGTACGCCGGAGGACATCAAGCTCTATCTGGAACGCATTGCCCGGGGGACCCCTGTGGCCAGCCGCGCCGCCAGTATGTCAACCAACGATATTGAACAGTATCTCCAGTCGATGCGGGAACAAAAGCAGGGAACTGCTGACGCAGAAGATTCGGTCTGATCTCTCCACCGGCTGGGGCCGGAAGGAGAAGCACAGATGCAGAAAATGTCACAGACGGAAGAAATGGCGAAGATGCTGGCGGGACGCGCCCGCCGCCATGTCCTGACGCCCGAGCAGGTGAGCCGTGCCATGGAAGAGCAGGACTTCGACCCGGCGGGGCTGGACGAACTGTATGCCGCACTGGAGACGCGGGGCGTGCAGGTGGCCGAGGAAGAGACAGAGCTGCCGCTTCTGGACGAAGAGCAGATCGGAAAGCTCGAGCATGAGCTGTCTGCCGAAGGCGTGGCGCTGGACGACCCGGTGAAGACCTATCTGAAAGAGATCGGCCGGGTGCCGCTGCTCTCGGCGGAAGAAGAAGCCGCCCTTGCCCGTGCTGCACAGGCAGGGGATGAGGACGCCCGCCGCCGTCTCAGCGAAGCGAACCTCCGCCTCGTCGTCTCGGTGGCAAAGCGGTATGCCGGGCGGGGCCTGCCCTTCCTCGATCTGATCCAGGAAGGCAACCTCGGCCTGATGAAGGCGGCGGAGAAGTTCGAGCCGGACCGGGGCTTCAAGTTCTCGACCTACGCCACCTGGTGGATACGCCAGTCCATCACCCGGGCCATCGCCGACCAGGGCCGCACCATCCGCATCCCGGTGCATCTGGTGGAGAGCATCAACCGGGTGAAGAAGACGGCAGGAGAGCTGCTGCGCCGCACAGGCCGGGAGCCCACCGCCGAGGAGATCGCCGCCCAGCTGGACATGGAGCCCGCCCGGGTGCGGGAGCTGATACAGCTGGCTCAGGACCCCATCAGCCTCGAGACGCCGGTGGGGGAGGAAGAGGACGCCCACCTCGAGGACTTCATCCAGGACGATGAGGCAGGCGTCCCCGCCGACGAGGCCGGGCGGCAGCTGCTCCGCCGGGAGCTGATGAATGTGCTCAAGAGCCTGACGCCCCGGGAAGAGCGGGTCATCGCCCTCCGTTTCGGTTTGGAGGATGGCCGCGCCCGGACGCTGGAAGAGCTGGGCCGGGAGTTCAACGTCACCCGGGAGCGGGTGCGCCAGATCGAGGCCAAAGCCCTGCGCAAGCTCCGCCACCCCAGCCGTGCAAAGCGCCTGCGGGATTATCTGGATGAATAAACTGCATTGCAAGAGTAAATGGTGACAAAATGCACAAGGGTGTTTTTGTCTGGAACGTAAAAAACAAAAAAATCAACCCCAAAATCGCGCAAAGCATACACGTTCCCGGGTGTCCGATAAAAGAGGGCATCCGGGAAATTTTTTGCCTCAAAACGGAAAAATGGCTTGACAACAGGGGTTTCAGGGTGTATACTGCATTAGTATCACATAATGGCCTAGTGCGCCAAAAAGGGAGTTTGCGCAGCATGAGCAGAACGGGTCCTACCGAAAAGTTTGTGCAAAACGCCGGACTTCTGCGCGCGGTGCAGGCCGAATTATGTGTGTCTGCTCAAATTCGACCTGCATTTTGCAACATCCGTAGAGTATAAAAGTAAGGAGTGGTTGATTTTATGATGAAAGTCAAGCCCGTCAAGCTCGGCAAGACCGAGCGCATGAGCTTCTCCCACATCGACGAAGTCATCAGTATGCCGAACCTCATCGAGGTCCAGAAGAACTCTTATCAGTGGTTCCTGGACGAGGGCCTGAAAGAGGTCTTCCACGACATCGGCACCATTGAGGACTACACCGGCAATCTGGCACTGAGCTTCGTGGACTTCCGTCTCGATAAAGAGCCCAAGTACAGCATCAAAGAGTGCAAAGAGCGCGACGTGACCTATGCAGCACCCCTGCGCGTCACCGCCCGTCTGCTGAACAAGGAGACCGGAGAGGTGAAGGACCAGGAGATCTTCATGGGCGACTTCCCCCTGATGACCGACGCCGGCACCTTTGTCATCAACGGTGCAGAGCGCGCCATCGTCAGCCAGCTGGTCCGTTCTCCCGGCGTATTCTACGGCCATGATCACGATAAGGTGGGCAACGACCTGTACAGCGCCACCATGAACCCCAACCGCGGCGCCTGGCTGGAGTACGAGACCGACGCTTCCAACGTGTTCTATGTCCGTATCGATAAGAACCGCAAGCTGCCCGTCACCGTGCTCTGCCGCGCACTGGGCCTGTCTTCCAACGAGGATATCCTGAACTACTTCGGCGAGGATGAGCGCATCCTTGCTACTCTGGAAAAGGATACCACCAAGAACACCGAGGAAGGCCTGCTGGAAGTCTACCGCAAGCTGCGCCCCGGTGAGCCTCCCACGGTGGAGTCCGCTACCAGCCAGCTCAATATGCTCTTCTTCGACCCCCGCCGCTACGATCTGTCCCGGTTCGGTCGTTATAAGATGAACAAGAAGCTGTCTCTGGCACGCCGCATCATGAACCACATCGCCGCCGAGAACGTCGTCGCTCCTCTGACCGGCGAACTGCTCATCGAGAAGGATGCCAAGATCACCCGTCAGCTGGCTGAGGCCGCTGACAACGCCGGCGTCAATGTCGTCGTGCTGAACGTCGAGGGCAAGAAGGTCAAGGTCATCACCAATGGCTGTGTTGACGCTCAGGGCTTCTTCTCCTTCGATGTCAAGGAGTGCGGCATCAACGAGCGCTGCTCCTTTGAGGAGATCAAGAAGATCCTCGACACCACTTCGGATGTGGAAGAGCAGAAGGAGCTGCTGCGCCGCAACCACGACCAGCTCATCGGCCGCACCGTCACCGTGACCGACATCCTGTCTTCCATCAACTATCTGAACGGCCTGGGCCACGGCATCGGCACCACCGATGACATCGACCATCTGGGCAACCGCCGCATCCGCAGCGTCGGTGAGCTGCTGCAGAACCAGTTCCGCATCGGCTTCTCCCGCATGGAGCGCGTCATCCGTGAGCGCATGACCCTGCAGAGCCAGGACCAGAGCGTCATCACTCCGCAGGCCCTCATCAATATCCGTCCTGTGGTCGCCGCCATCAAGGAGTTCTTCGGCTCTTCTCCGCTGTCCCAGTTCATGGACCAGAACAATCCTCTGGCTGAGCTGACCCACAAGCGCCGTCTGTCTGCTCTGGGCCCCGGCGGTCTGAGCCGTGACCGCGCAGGCTTCGAAGTCCGCGACGTCCACTACAGCCACTATGGCCGTATGTGCCCCATCGAGACTCCTGAAGGCCCCAACATCGGTCTGATCTCCTATCTGGCATCCTACGCCAAGATCAATGAGTACGGCTTCGTTGAGGCTCCTTACCGCAAGGTCAAGAAGACCTACGACGAGAAGGGCCGTCTCATCGACCAGGTCGTCACCGACGAGGTCGAGTATATGACCGCTGACGTCGAGGACGAGTACGTCGTTGCTCAGGCCAACGAGCCTCTGGACGAGACCAAGCACTTCAAGCGCGCCCGCGTTTCTGCCCGCCGCCGCGACGACATTCTGGAGATCGACGCCGAGAAGGTCGATTATATGGACGTCTCGCCCCGAATGATGGTCTCTGTCGCTACCGCCTGCATCCCCTTCCTGGAGAACGATGACTGTAACCGTGCTCTGATGGGCTCCAACATGCAGCGTCAGGCAGTGCCTCTGATGGTCACCCAGCAGCCCATCGTTGCTACCGGTATGGAGTACAAGGCTGCTACCGACTCCGGCACCGCGGTTCTGGCAAAGAACGACGGTATCGTTGAGAAGGTGGACGCTGACCATGTCGAGGTGCGCAACGCTCAGGGCGCCGTGGACAACTATTCTCTGGTCAAGTTTGCCCGCTCCAACGCAGGCACCTGCATCAACCAGCGCCCCATCGTCGAGGTGGGCGAGAACGTCAAGGCCGGTCAGGTGCTGGCCGACGGCCCCGCAATGCGCAACGGCGAGATCTCTCTGGGCAAGAACGCCCTCATCGGCTTCATGACCTGGGAGGGCTACAACTACGAGGACGCCGTCCTGCTGAACGAGAAGATCGTCCGTGAGGACGTTTACACCTCTATCCACATTGAGGAATATGAGACCGAGTCCCGCGACACCAAGCTGGGACCCGAAGAGATCACCCGCGACATCCCCAACGTCTCTGAGGATGCTCTGAAGGACCTGGACGAGCGCGGCATCATCCGCATCGGCGCCGAGGTCAAGAGCGGTGATATTCTGGTCGGTAAAGTCACCCCGAAGGGCGAGACCGAGCTGACCGCTGAGGAGCGCCTGCTCCGTGCCATCTTCGGCGAGAAGGCCCGCGAGGTGCGTGACACCTCTCTGCGTGTGCCTCACGGCGAGTACGGCATCATCGTGGACGTCAAGGTCTTTACCCCGGAGAACAGCGACGAGCTGCAGCCCGGTGTGCGCGAGGTCGTCCGCTGCTACATCGCTCAGAAGCGCAAGATCAGCGTCGGCGATAAGATGGCAGGCCGTCACGGCAACAAGGGTGTCGTTTCCCGCATCCTGCCGCAGGAGGATATGCCCTACCTGCCCGACGGCACCCCGCTGGACATCGTGCTGAACCCTCTGGGCGTTCCTTCCCGTATGAACATCGGTCAGGTGCTGGAAGTCAACCTGGGCTACGCTGCCAAGGCCTGCGGCATCAAGGTCATGACCCCCGTCTTCGACTCCGCCCGCGAGGCTGACATCGGCGATACCTTCGATACCGCCCGCGAGATGTGGCACGGCGAGAATGCTCCTGCATATCCCACCAAGCTCCCCAAGCTGATGGGCGAGAAGGGCCACATCATCGACTTCTCCAAGATCGAGCTGGACCGCGACGGCAAGACCACCGTTTACGATGGCCGTACCGGTGAGAAGTTCGATAACCGCGTTACCGTCGGTTATATGTACTACCTCAAGCTGCATCACCTCGTTGATGATAAGATCCATGCCCGTTCCACCGGTCCCTACTCTCTGGTCACCCAGCAGCCTCTGGGCGGCAAGGCCCAGTTCGGCGGCCAGCGCTTCGGCGAGATGGAGGTCTGGGCTCTGGAAGCTTACGGTGCTGCTTACACCCTGCAGGAGATCCTGACCGTCAAGTCCGATGACGTCGAGGGCCGTGTCAAGACCTACGAGGCCATCGTCAAGGGCGAGCCCATCCCGCAGCCGGGCATCCCCGAGTCCTTCCGCGTCATGCTCAAGGAACTGCAGTCTCTGGGTCTGGACGTCGTGGTCCAGGACAAGGAAGGCAACGAGATCGATATGCGCCAGAACTTCGACGACGAAGAGACCGGCTTCGATATGCGTGATGTTGCCGGCACCGAGACTGTCGCCAACGAGAACGAGCTGCTGAACGATTACACCATCAAGGACGCCGATGCTGGTTTCGATGATCCCTCCGTGCTGGAGGATGACAACTCTGCCGCTGCAGAGTCCGCTTCTGACGAAGTGAACATCGACGAATAATAAGGCCCCTTTGAGAAAGCTGTGTTTCCCTGCGCGGTGCGCGTGCTGCCGCCGCAGGGCAGGGGAGGGCAGCGGGTCTTCCAACGTCAACTGTTATCATCGAGACTATAAAGATTAAGAAAGGGTTCGTTTCATGGAAAACAACGTCTTCGATTCGATCAAAATCGGCCTTGCCTCTCCTGACCAGATCCGCAACTGGAGCTATGGCGAGGTGAAGAAGCCTGAGACCATCAACTACCGCACCCTGAAGCCGGAGCGCGACGGTCTGTACTGCGAGCGCATTTTTGGACCTACCAAGGACTGGGAGTGCCACTGCGGCAAGTATAAGCGCATCCGTTATAAGGGCAAGATCTGCGACCGCTGCGGCGTCGAGGTGACCAAGGCCAAGGTCCGCCGTGAGCGTATGGGCCACATCGAGCTGGCCGCTCCTGTGAGCCACATCTGGTACTTCAAGGGCATCCCCAGCCGCATCGGCCTGATGCTGGACATCAGCCCCCGCCTGCTGGAGAAGGTCCTCTACTTTGCAAGCTATATCGTCACCGACCCCGGCCTGACCCCGCTGGAAAAGAAGCAGCTGCTGACCGAGAAAGAGTACCGCGAGATGCGCGAGCGCTACGGCGACGAGTTCGAGGCTGCGATGGGCGCTGAGGCCGTTCAGGACCTGCTGAAGGAGATCGACCTCGACCAGCTCAGCGCTGAGCTGACTGCCGAGGTGGAGAAGTCCTCCGGCCAGAAGAAGGTGCGTATCCTGAAGCGTCTGGAAGTCGTCGAGGCTTTCCGCGTTTCCGGCAACCGCCCCGAGTGGATGGTCATGGACGTGCTGCCCGTGCTGCCGCCTGACCTGCGCCCCATGGTCCAGCTGGACGGCGGCCGCTTCGCCACCTCCGATCTGAATGACCTGTACCGCCGCGTCATCAACCGCAACAACCGTCTGCGCCGCCTGCTGGAGCTGGGCGCTCCTGACATCATCGTGCGCAACGAGAAGCGTATGCTGCAGGAAGCAGTTGACAGCCTCATCGACAACGGCCGCCGCGGCCGTCCCGTCACCGGTCCCAACAACCGCGCACTGAAGAGCCTTTCCGATCTGCTGAAGGGCAAGCAGGGCCGCTTCCGTCAGAACCTGCTGGGCAAGCGTGTTGACTACTCCGGCCGTTCCGTTATCGTCGTCGGCCCTGAGCTGAAGATGGACCAGTGCGGTCTGCCCAAGGAGATGGCTCTGGAGCTGTTCAAGCCCTTCGTCATGAAGGACCTGGTCGAGAAGGGTGTTGCCAACAACATCAAGTCTGCCCGCAAGATGGTCGAGCGCGCAAAGCCCGAGGTCTGGGACAGCCTTGAGACTGTCATCAAGGGCCACCCCGTCCTGCTGAACCGCGCACCTACCCTGCACCGTCTGGGCATCCAGGCATTCAACCCCGTGCTGGTCGAGGGCCGTGCCATCAAGCTGCACCCCCTGGCCTGTACCGCATTCAACGCCGACTTCGACGGCGACCAGATGGCAGTCCATCTGCCCCTGGGCGAGGATGCCTGCCGCGAGGCCAAGATGCTGATGCTGGCTTCCGGCAACCTGCTGAAGCCCTCTGACGGCGCACCTGTCACCGTTCCTACGCAGGATATGATCCTGGGCAGCTACTACCTGACCACCGTTCGTGAGAACGAAGAGGGCGCAGGCAAGGTGTTCCGCGATGAGAACGAGGCTCTGATGGCTTACGCTGAGCACGTCGTCACCCTGCACGCACCCATCAAGGTGCGCCGCACCATGGTCATCGACGGCGTGGAGCGCACCGGTCTGGTGGACGCCACCGTCGGCCGCATCATCTTCAACAACCCCGTGCCTCAGAATCTGGGCTATATCGACCGCACCGACCCTGAGCACTGGCTGGAGTACGAGGTCAGCTTCCGCGTGACCAAGAAGACCCTGCCCGACATCATCTCCCGCTGCATGACCCGCAACGGCAGCCGCAAGTGTGCAAAGATGCTGGACGCCATCAAGGCACAGGGCTACAAGTACTCTACGCTGTCCGCTATCTCCGTCGCTGTCTGTGACGCTGTCATCCCGCCCCAGAAGGACGAGCTGATCGCCGACGCCGACAAGCAGGTCTCTCAGGTCAGCAAGCTGTTCAACCGCGGCCTGATCTCCGAGAACGAGCGCTACTCCCAGACCATCAACATCTGGCAGGCTACCACCGACAAGGTCTCCAAGGCTCTGGCGGCAAACCTGCCTGAGGACAACGAGATCTTCATGATGGCAGACTCCGGTGCGCGTGGTTCTATGAACCAGATCAAGCAGCTGGCCGGTATGCGCGGCCTGTTGGCAAACACTGCAGGTAAGACCATCGAGATGCCCATTCGTGCGAACTACCGCGAAGGTCTGAATATCCTGGAATACTTCGTTTCCGCTCGTGGCGCTCGTAAGGGTCTGGCCGATACCGCTCTGCGTACCGCTGACTCCGGCTACCTGACCCGTCGAATGGTCGATGTCTCTCAGGAAGTCATCGTCCGCGAGATCGACTGCGGCACCACCGACGGCCTGTGGGTCTCCGAGATCCACGAGGGCAAGGAGAAGATCGAGAGCTTCCGTGAGCGTATCATCGGCCGTTATGCCGTGGGCGATGTCCTCGACCCCGTCACCGGCAAGGTCATCGTTCCCGAAGGCAAGATGATCGACCTCTACGATGCAAACGACATCGAGGCCGCAGGCATCACCAAGCTGAAGATCCGCAGCCTGCTGACCTGCCGCGCCAAGATCGGCGTCTGCGCACACTGCTACGGCAGCGATATGGCAAACGGTGAGCCCGTCCAGTTGGGCGAGTCCATCGGCGTCATCGCTGCAGAGTCCATCGGCGAGCCCGGTACTCAGCTGACCATGCGTACCTTCCATACCGGCGGTATCGCATCTGCTGAAGATATTACTCAGGGTCTTCCCCGTGTCGAGGAGCTGTTCGAGAGCCGCCGTCCCAAGAGCATGGCCATCATGAGCGAGATCTCCGGTGTCGTCTCTCACGACGATACCAAGAAGAACGTCGTCGTCAAGGTCACTGGCAAGGACGAGAACGGCGCTGAGGTCGTCAAGAGCTACTCCATCCCGTTCACCCAGCACGCACGTGTGATGCCGGGCGACCGCGTGGAGAAGGGCGACATCATCACCCGTGAAGGCGTCCTGTATCCTCAGGACATCCTGGCCATCAAGGGTCTGAGCGATGTTCAGAACTACCTCATCAGCGAGGTCCAGAAGGTCTACCGTCTGCAGGGCGTTGAGATCAACGATAAGCATATCGAGGTCATCGTCCGTCAGATGTGCCGCAAGGTCCGCGTGACCGACTCCGGTTCTTCCGACCTCATCGGCGGTGCTCTGGCAAACCGTCTGGAAGTCGAGAACATCAACGCCGAGCTGCAGAAGCGCATCGACGCCGGTGAGCAGGGCATCAAGCTGGTCGAGTATCAGCAGGTGCTGCTGGGCATCACCAAGGCTGCTCTGGCAAACGAGTCCTTCCTGTCTGCCGCCTCCTTCCAGGAGACCACCCGCGTGCTGACCGAGGCCGCCATCAAGGGCAAGGTCGATCCGCTGGCCGGTCTGAAGGAGAACGTCATCATCGGTAAGCTCATCCCCGCAGGTACCGGTCTCCCGGAGGTGCGTGAGGATCTGAAGCGCCGTGAGGAAGAGCGCGACGCCGAGGTCGCCGCTGAGCTGGCAACTGCCGCACGGCAGTAAGCTTCCCGTCACAGTTCGCTTAAAGTAAATAAGAGAGCCGCTTTTGTGGAGAGTATCCGCGAAGGCGGCTCTTTTTGGATGAACCTCTCCGTCACGGCTGACGCCGTGCCAGCTCCCCTATCGAGGGGAGGCTTTGGCATATCGGAAAGCTTTCCCTCTTCGCCAGAGGCTCCCCTCGGTAGGGGAGCTGTCGCGTCAGCGACTGAGAGGTTCTGCCAGTAAATCACTCTAAAAACCTTTCGGCGAATAAAACAAAAAAATATTGGAAAAACTGTTGACATTCCTGATGAAAACGGGTATTATATAACTGTTGCGCGTCCCACACAGGGATAGTGCGGCAAAAAAGTCGGAAAATATCCGATGTTCATCATTAAGAAAGGAGAAAACCAATGCCTACTTTTAACCAGCTTGTACGCAAAGGCCGTCAGGTCCTGGCTACGAAGAGCACTGCTCCCGCACTGCTGAAGACTTACAACTCTCAGAAGAAACAGTATTCTGATCTGAACAGCCCCCAGAAGCGCGGTGTCTGCACTGCAGTCCGTACCATGACCCCCAAGAAGCCTAACTCTGCTCTGCGTAAGGTCGCCCGTGTCCGCCTCACGAATGGTATCGAGGTCACCTCTTACATTCCCGGTATCGGCCATAACCTGCAGGAGCACTCCGTCGTGCTGATCCGTGGCGGTCGTGTTAAGGACCTCCCCGGTGTGCGTTACCACATCATCCGTGGTACTCTGGATACCCAGGGTGTTGCAGGCCGTAATCAGGCCCGCTCCAAGTACGGCGCAAAGCGTCCTAAGGCCGGTGCTGCAAAGAAGTAATTGAGGAACGAACCGCCATAAACGGCTTTCCATTATATAAATAACAAGTCCGCAGAAACGTGCGGAGGGCAACAGTTTATGTAAGGTCAGCTCTTTGTGACACAACGGGAGTTTTATTACTTTCGAGTACCGATGATATCATTCTGTGAAGGAGGGAAGAAAGATGCCTAGAAGAGGTAACATTGCTAAGCGCGATGTCTTAGCTGATCCTATTTACAATTCCAAGATGGTCACCCGTCTGGTCAACAGCGTCATGCTGGACGGCAAGAAGGGCGTCGCTCAGAAGATCGTTTACGAGGCTTTCTCCATGATTCAGGAGAAGACTGGCAACGATCCTCTCGAGACTTTCGAGAAGGCGATGGAGAACATCATGCCCAGCCTCGAGTGCAAGACCCGCCGTGTTGGCGGCGCTAACTACCAGGTCCCCCTGGAGGTCAGCCCCGCTCGCCGCGAGACTCTGGGCCTGCGCTGGCTGACTGCTTACAGCCGCAGCCGTGGTGAGAAGACCATGGCCCAGCGCCTGGCTGCTGAGATCATGGATGCTGCCAACAACACCGGCAACGCCGTGAAGAAGCGCGAGGATACCCACAAGATGGCCGAGGCCAACAAGGCTTTCGCTCATTTCCGTTATTGATCTGTTCTGTAGGAGGTTAATTTCATGGCTACTCCCAGAGAAGTTTCTCTTCAGATGACGAGAAATATCGGCATTATGGCCCACATCGATGCTGGTAAGACCACCACTACCGAGCGTATTCTGTACTACACCGGCATCAACCACAAGATCGGCGAGGTTCACGACGGCGGCGCTACCATGGACTGGATGGTCCAGGAGCAGGAGCGTGGTATCACCATCACCTCCGCAGCTACCACTTGCTACTGGAGCCACTCTGAGACTCAGAAGGACCCTGTTGCATTCAAGAAGAATCGTCACCGCATCAACATCATCGACACCCCGGGCCACGTTGACTTCACTGTTGAGGTCCAGCGTTCTCTGCGCGTCCTGGACGGTTCTGTGACCGTTCTGGCTGCTAAGGGCGGTGTCGAGCCTCAGTCTGAGACCGTCTGGCGTCAGGCTGATGAGTACAAAGTCCCCCGTATGGTGTACGTCAACAAGATGGACACCATGGGTGCTGACTTCTTCCGCTGCATCAAGATGCTGCACGATCGTCTGCACGCCAACGGCGTGGCCATCCAGCTGCCTATCGGTCAGGAGGATACCTTCCGCGGTATCGTTGACCTGGTCGATATGAACGCTGAGGTCTACTACGACGATATGGGCAACGATATGCGCACCGAGGAGATCCCCGAGGATATGCGCGAGCAGGCTGAGGAGTATCGCAACATCCTCGTTGAGGCTGTTGCTGAGAACGACGAGGCTCTGATGGAGAAGTACCTCGAGGGTGAGGAGATCACCCGTGAGGAACTGAAGGCTGCTATCCGCAAAGAGACCATTGCGAACACTCTGGTTCCCGTTGTCTGTGGTTCTTCCTACAAGAACCGCGGCGTGCAGAAGCTGCTGGACGCTATCGTTGACTATATGCCCGCACCTACCGATGTCGAGGACATCAAGGGTGTGAATCCTGAGACCGAAGAGCAGGAGACCCGTCCGTCTTCCGACGACGCTCCCTTCGCAGCTCTGGCCTTCAAGATCGCTACCGACCCCTTCGTTGGTAAGCTGGCATACTTCCGTGTCTACTCCGGTAAGGTCGAGGCAGGTACTACTGTCTACAACTCCGTGAAGGACAACAAGGAGCGTATGGGCCGCATCCTGCAGATGCACTCCAACCACCGCAAGGATATCGACTGCTGCTACGCAGGTGATATTGCTGCTGTCGTTGGTCTGAAGAACACCACCACCGGTGATACTCTGTGTGATGAGAATCATCCCATCATTCTGGAGTCCATGAAGTTCCCCGAGCCCGTTATCCGCGTCGCCATCGAGCCTAAGACCAAGGCCGGCAACGAGAAGATGGGCATCGCGCTGGCAAAGCTGGCCGAAGAGGATCCTACCTTCAAGACCTACACCGACGAAGAGACTGGTCAGACCATCATCGCCGGCATGGGCGAGCTCCATCTGGAGATTATCGTTGACCGTCTGCTCCGTGAGTTCAAGGTCGAGGCGAACGTCGGCGCACCTCAGGTCGCTTACCGTGAGACCATCCGCAAGGAGGCCAACCAGGAGACCAAGTACGCTCGTCAGTCTGGTGGTAAGGGCCAGTACGGTCACGTCAAGATCAAGATCGAGCCCAACGAGCCCGGTAAGGGTTATGAGTTCGTCAACGCCATCGTTGGCGGTGCTATCCCGAAGGAATACATCCCGGCTATCGACAACGGTATCCAGGGTGCTATGAAGTCCGGCGTTCTGGCAGGCTATCCTGTCGTTGACGTCAAGGTCACCCTGTGGGATGGTTCTTATCATGAGGTCGACTCCTCTGAGATGGCCTTCTCCATTGCAGGTTCTATGGCCTTCAAGGATGCTATGCGCAAGGCTGATCCTATCATCACCGAGCCCATCATGAAGGTCGCTGTCATCGTTCCCGATGAGTATCTGGGCGATGTCATCGGCGATCTGAATGCTCGCCGTGGTCAGATCCAGGGCATGGAGGCAATGGCTGGCACCCAGCGTGTCAACGCATTCGTTCCTCTGGCTCAGATGTTCGGCTACGCCACCGACCTGCGTTCCAAGACTCAGGGCCGTGGCCAGTATGTCATGGAGCCGTCTCACTACGAGCCGGTGCCTAAGAACATCGCTGATCAGATCATCGCAGGCCGCACCAAGGGCTGATCGTTGAAAAACGGATAAAGATTTTGCCGGGGTAGTGTAGCTCCGGCAAAATTTCCTGTAAAACACTTGATTTTACAGGTGGAATCTAGTAGAATAGTTTTGCAATGCAATTCTGTATTAGCAGGACTGTTGTAACCAATATCAAAACCTAATTTAAGGGAGGATATTCCAATGGCTGAAAAGGCAAAGTTCGACCGTTCTAAGCCGCATGTTAACATCGGCACCATCGGTCACGTTGACCACGGCAAGACCACTCTGACCGCTGCTATCACCAAGTACCTGGCTCTGAAGGGTGACGCAGACTTCATGGACTACGCCAACATCGATAAGGCTCCTGAGGAGCGTGCTCGTGGTATCACGATCAACTCCGCTCACGTTGAGTATCAGACCGACGCTCGTCACTATGCTCACGTTGACTGCCCGGGCCATGCTGACTACGTCAAGAACATGATCACTGGTGCTGCTCAGATGGACGGCGCTATCCTGGTCGTTGCTGCTACCGACGGTCCCATGCCCCAGACCCGTGAGCACATCCTGCTGGCTCGTCAGGTCGGCGTGCCCTATATCGTTGTCTTCATGAACAAGTGCGATATGGTCGACGACGAGGAGCTGCTGGATCTGGTCGAGATGGAGATCCGTGAGCTGCTGAGCGAGTACGACTTCCCGGGCGACGACACCCCGATCATTCGTGGTTCCGCTCTGAAGGCTCTGGAGTCTGACTCTAAGGATCCCGATGCTCCCGAGTATGCTTGCATCAAGGAGCTGATGGACGCTGTCGATACCTATATCCCCAACCCCGATCGTGAGGAGGACAAGCCCTTCCTGATGCCCATCGAGGATGTCATGACCATCTCTGGCCGTGGTACTGTTGCTACCGGTCGTGTTGAGCGTGGTATGGCCAAGGTTGGCGATGCAATGGAGATCGTCGGCATCAAGCCCGATCGTCTGAGCACCACCATCACCGGTCTGGAGATGTTCCGTAAGTCTCTGGACTTCGCTGAGGCTGGCGATAACATCGGCGCTCTGCTGCGTGGTGTTGACCGTACCCAGATCGAGCGTGGTCAGGTTCTGGCTAAGCCCGGTTCTGTCCATCCCCACAAGGTCTTCGAGTCCCAGGTCTACGTTCTGACCAAGGACGAAGGCGGCCGTCACACCCCGTTCTTCTCCAACTATCGTCCTCAGTTCTACTTCCGTACCACCGACGTGACCGGCATCATCACCCTGCCGGAAGGCACCGAGATGTGCATGCCTGGCGATAACGTCATGATGCACGTTGAGCTGCTGACCCCTGTCGCTATGGAAGAGGGCCTGCGTTTCGCTATCCGTGAGGGTGGCCGTACCGTTGGTTCCGGCGTCGTCGGCAAGATCATTGAGTGATCATGTCCTTGAACGTCAGTTCTAAGGCGAACTAAGCACTTATAAAGACCTTCCCATTCCGGAGAGTGGGAAGGTCTTTTTTTTGTTTGCTCTTGTGCTGCGGGGGCCGGGCCGCTATAATAAAAGAAAAAGCCGCTGTCTGGCGGCGGAAAACGAGGAATGGATATGAAGCTTCCCGAGAAGAAACAGCGCTGGGTCTATCATGCAGAGGCTCTGCCGCAGGCGGCAGGCGAGGGCGTCACCCGCCGGGTGCTGGCCTACACCGACGGCCTGATGTGCGTGGAGAACACCTTCGAAAAGAGGGCTGTGGGCGCACTGCATCACCACCCCCACACCCAAATCACCTATGTGGTGTCGGGTGCCTTCGATTTCACGGTGGACGGCGTGACCCACACCGTGCGGGCAGGGGATACCATCCTGAAGGAGGACGGCGTGGAGCACGGCTGCGTCTGCACCGAGGCCGGCATCCTGCTGGACATCTTCACCCCCATGCGGGAGGATTTTGTCTGAGCGGCTGCCCTGCCGGGCCTGTTGCCGGGCATAAAAACACCCTTTCTTTGCCTTGACCGGCAGGGGAAGGGTGTTTTTGCATTTCCGGCCCGGCGAAAAGTAAACAAATAAAATAGCGAAACTTTGTAGATTATTACCATTGAAAAAGTAGGGGGGGGGGGGGAAAATGATGAAAAGACCTGTGCCGAGTTGGTGCAAAAAGCGGGAACGACACCCCGGGATGCCCGCCATGCGGAGGCGAACGAGGTATCCTTTTTGCTGCGGGACAGGCTTTGAATGTACAACAGGGAGGATTTTGTATGCAGCGAAAAGATTTAGCTTTGCGGGTGCTGTCTACGGCAGCCATCATGTCTATTGTCACGTCCATTGCAGCCCCGGCCTTTGCGGATATTTACTATATCGGCAACGGCAGCATTGACGTAGAGACCATAACGAGTACGGACGGCAAGCAGCAGTATGTGAAAGTAACTCAGGGCGATAAGACCTACACCGACACCAGCAATGAGATCGTGATCAAGGACGGCACCAGCGAAGCGGATACCACCCTGACGGAGGCTAAGCGTGCTGAGGGTACCCAGGCAAAGCCTGCGGTAGCCCCTGC
>OBXC01000039.1_pt1 | contig 142855 bp, 125 predicted proteins | sample 1538111 | NCBI WGS metagenome assembly OBXC01 (sample SAMEA2580137, study PRJEB22360) | human gut metagenome | biome: human gut; feature: human-associated habitat; material: faeces | place: Denmark | collected 2008/2010
TGTTCGAAATTTTCAGGGTTGTGTTGTCTATTGTTTAATTATCAATGTTCTGTTTGTTTCACTCTCTTGCGACAGCTATATTAGATTATCACATCTTTTTATATTTGTCAACAACTTTTTTCATCTTTTTTGAAATCTTTTCTTTTCTACTTTCATAGCTTTTTTCGATTCCATATCTCCGATGCTTTTTGTTGTTTTCCTGTCACACTATTGAGTGCTTTTTATATTAACATTTCCAACAGTACTTGTCAACTGTTTTTATTTTCAACATTTCAACTTCATACCGTCTTCACTTGTCAATCTTTCACCATGTCATCGATCTGTTGATACTTTATGGTAAACGGAGAAAGAGGGATTTGAACCCTCGCACCGCTATTAACGATCTACTCCCTTTCCAGGGGAGCCCCTTCAGCCACTTGGGTATTTCTCCAAAACGCCTTTCGTTCTTTTGGCATAAGAAAACCACCGATGATTGATTGGTGGTTTTCCTAACGCAGAGGGTGGGATTCGAACCCACGCGCCCTTTCGGACAAACGGTTTTCAAGACCGCCTCGTTATGACCACTTCGATACCTCTGCATTTATTAAGTTTTTGTCATCTCTTGAAGACAAGATGTATTCTATCACGGATATTTCCAACTGTCAACACTTTTTCTAAACTTTTTTTATTTTTTTATTTTTCGGGAATTTTTCTGCTAACATGAACCTTTAATCTCGCTGCTCTTCCGGCGATTTCAGGTATCATTTTTATATCTAAAAATCGCCTGGAAGTAAGTAATAAGCCATTGTCCAACGGATCCTCGCTATGTCAACTACCCACGACCTAAAGGTCATGGGCTTGTAACTGCCCAGTCGTACGAACGACATACGTCTCCGACTTTTAACCCCAAAAGATATTGCTATCTAAAGTGGCGTTACATCATAGGGTGGTTGACAACACCCTTTACGGATAAGATATGCTCATCTGTAACTGTATCAGGTACTAAACTTCCCATGCCATACAGTAATAATGTCTTTACGATTAAGATTTTACGCAGTACACGAATTTCGTATTGCAACCTCATATCTTGTCAATGTACAAAAGAGTGCCTTGATGAGCAGCACATCGAACGGTTTTCTCTTTAAGAACTGCTACAGTCAGTGTAGCATATTTAACAACAATCAACAAGGCGCCTCCTGATAAAAAGACCTGCAATTTCCAGATCTTCCGGCGTTGTAATTTTTATATTTTCATAAGAACCGAAAACAAGCTTGACTGGATGTTCTGTCATTCTTTCGACAACCATCGCATCATCTGTCGCCTTCTCCCATCCACTCTGGATTAATTTTTCATAAGCAGCACGCACCAGTTTTGCATCAAATACCTGAGGTGTCTGCACTTGCCAGACATATGCCCTGTCCGGCGTCTGAACAGCATACTGATTCTGATCTGCAATTTTAATTGTATCTTTCACAGGCATACCTACGACACACGCCTGATCTCTCAAAACACATTCGTATGCCCGCTCTACCATTTCTTCATCCACAAACGGTCTTGCCCCATCATGGATGAACACAATTCCATCTTCCACATATTTTAATCCATGGTACACAGACTCATAGCGTTCTTTCCCTCCCGCCACTATCTGTACCACCTTGTCAAAACCATATTGTTGTACAATCTTTTCTCTGCAATAGTCTATTTCACGTTCTCCTGTGACAAGAACGATCTCATCAATATATCTGGACTCCTGGAATACATGCAAGCAATAATACAACACCGGCTTTCCTTCTAATTCTAAATACTGCTTCTGAATCGCCGTCCCCATCCGGCTTCCACTCCCGGCTGCCAACACGATCGCCGTACATTTTTTTTCTCGTTTGTCCTTTTTCTGCTTCATCTGGCATTGCACATCCTTTCCCGAATCTCTTTTCCCTACTGACAACCAGAGTCTACCGTTCTCCCAGTTTCAAATTCGGCACAGCATTTAGATCCCATCCATGTCTTGTTCCCGCCAGATACTCATAATAAGCTGCAACTCCTATCATTGCTGCATTGTCCGTGCAGTAAATTGGTGATGGATGATAGAATTTGACTCCTTTCTTATCACACGCTTCCTGCATCGCAGCTCTGAGGGCGCTATTCGATGCTACCCCACCAGCAATCGCAAATTTTTTTAATCCAAACTCATCCACTGCTTTCATCGCATTTTCTACAAGTACATCTGTCACCGCTTTCTGGAAAGATGCTGCGATGTCCGCCTGAGAATAACTTTCCCCTTTCATCTGACAGCCATTGATATAATTCAATACCGCCGATTTCACACCACTGAAACTAAAATCATACGGCGAATCACTCATATGTGCTTTCGGAAAGACAATCGCTTCCGGATTTCCCTCCTTAGACAACTTATCTATCTTCGGTCCACCCGGATATCCAAGCCCAATTGCCCGCGCCACTTTATCAAATGCTTCGCCCGCGGCATCGTCTCTTGTTCTTCCGATAATTTCATAAGTTCCATAATCTTTCACACGAACCAGATGTGTATGTCCTCCCGATACTACAAGACATACAAATGGAGGCTCTAAGTCTTTATTTTCAATATAATTTGCAGAAATATGTCCCTCGATATGATGTACTCCCACCAAAGGAAGTCCTTTTGCATATGCAATCGCCTTAGCCTCTGCAACCCCGACAAGCAACGCTCCTACAAGCCCCGGTCCATAAGTGACTCCGATTGCATCGATTTCATCCAATGTTACCCCTGCTTCTTTCAACGCTTCCTCAATCACCTGATTGATCTTCTCAATATGCTTTCTGGAGGCAATCTCCGGAACAACCCCTCCATATAATTTATGTAGTTCAATCTGTGATGAAATGACATTGGAGAGGATTTCTCTTCCTCCCCGCACGACTGCTGCCGCTGTCTCATCACAAGAACTTTCTATTGCCAGTATTGTGATTTCTTTTTCTTTCATCTTCTTACTCCTCTTCTGGAAAATCCAGTTCCACAGACATACTGTCGCTGCCGGCTTTTGCCTGCGGAAAAATTTTTTGCACTTCCTCTATAAAAAATTCCGGGCGCGTCAGAGACGGACTGTAATGTGTCAGCCACATTTCCTTTACCTCGGCCTCTTTTGCAAGCTGCGCCGCTTCGTAAAATGTCATATGCTTATATTCTACCGCCTTGCATGCCTTTTCTTTCTCCCCGTACATTCCTTCACAAATAAACAGATCGGAATGTTTCGCATTCACACGAATCGAGTCTGTCGGCCTTGTATCTGTCGTATAGGTAAGTTTGATTCCACGGCGCGGAGCACCCAGCACCATATCCGGGGTAAATACATTTCCTTCATGCTCAATCGTCTCACCTTTTTGCAAATGCTTCCAATATTGCTTTGGAATCGCATGACCCATCGCTCTTGTTACATCAAATTTTCCAGCACGGTCAATCTCCAGTGTATACCCGTAACAAAGCACATTATGATTGACACGAAACGCTTTCAGACGATATCCATTTAATTCAAAAGTCTGCTCTGGTCCTTCAATTTCTTTGTATATGATCGGAAATGGAAGTTCCGGCGCAATGACGCGAAGAGCGCTCACAACACGCTCAAGCCCTTTCGGTCCTATTAACGTCAACGGTTCTCTTCTGTCTGCATTTCCCATTGTAAGCAAAAGCCCCGGCAGTCCACTGATGTGATCTCCGTGATAATGAGTAAAACAAATCACATCAATCGGCTTAAAGCTCCAGCCTTTCTCTTTGATCGCAATCTGCGTCCCTTCTCCACAGTCGATCAGCAGACTACTTCCATTAAATCTCGTCATCAGAGCAGTCAGCCACCGATAAGGCAGTGGCATCATCCCGCCCGTTCCGAGAAGACAAACATCTAACATGTGATTCTCCTTCTATTATTTCTTCTCTACCGGAATCGAAAAGTCTGAAATCCATGCATCGTAACACTCTTCGCAGAGATCAAACTCGTGTACTTCGTTATCTTTTCCCGAGAAATATCCCCAGCGCTTCTCTACATGGAGGAAATCTGCCTCTCTGAGAATTTCTTTTCCACATTTGTTGCAAAATACTTTATCTAATTCCGTCGTCTCAACTTTTTTATATTGGCGCATACAATTCCTCCTATGAAAAATCCTTCTTTTTTCTTGTTGTCACGCCTTTATTATATTGATTTTTAAAACAGATTCCTAGCGGGAACTGTTTCCTTTTTTTCCATGTTCTTACAATGCCCCAACCCCTATTCAGATAGGTTCTTTTGCATAGTCAATCCATGTTCCATAGGTTCTTTATAATAATCCTTCCGCAGGGAAATCGTCTCGAATCCATACTTTGTATACAGGCACCTCGCAGCATCATTGCTTGCCCGCACTTCAAGAATCACATCCTTGATTCCTCTCTCAGCACAAACTTTCCATAAATGTTCCAACAAATTTCCTGCAATTCCTTTTCCACGCGCTTTGGGAGCCACCGCTATTTTCCCAATATCCGCACTATCCATCACCGCATAGACAATGCAATATCCGCAGATCTCCTCTGCTTCTTCTGCCACAAGGACAAAAAAATGCTCCAGCTCATATGCCTTTCTAATGTCCGCCATACTCCACCGATCGGATAGGCAAAAACATTGCTCCTCCAGCGCATATAGCGGCATGATGTCGGATTCTTTCATTCCTCGAATGATCATTTTCCCTGCTGCTCCTTCTCTTCTCGCTCTAAACGCTCGCGTTCTGCCTGTGACATTCTAAGATAATCCGGCTGATGATCCTCCGCACGTTCTATCTTTCCTTCTTTCCAATACTGAACTGCAAGTGTCCCAATAGCTGCTGCCCGCTGCCGATTCATATGAGATGGGGCAAATCTTACCGGAACATGCAAAAGTTGCTCTAACTGTTCTTTGTATACCGGAACACCGTCCCCTAAAAATGTCACCTGCTCTCCTCGTTCATTCAATTTCTCTGCAAGAGCTGATATTTCTATCGCCATCTGCGGCTCTTCTACTACAAACTCCTCCCGGAAACGATAAATTCCGGTATAAACCTGATTTCTCCTTGCATCCATGATTGGGCAGATCACCCCTTCATTTCCATATAAGTTATAAGCAAGTCCATCCACCGTAGGAATATGGATCAACGGCTTTTTTAACGCGAGTCCAAGTCCTTTCGCCGTCGCCGATCCAATTCGCAGCCCGGTAAAGGACCCAGGTCCTCCCGCCACTGCGATTGCATCAATCTCACCAAGGTTCATCTCTGTCATTTTTACGATTTCATCCAGCATTGGAAGCAGCGTCTGTGAATGAGTCTTCTTATAATTCACTGTGTATTCCGCAATTGTCTGTTCTTCCTCTACAACTGCCACTGACGCCACCAAACCAGAACTGTCTAATGCCAATATCCGCATAGTTTCACTTCTTTCTTTTTCATTGTCTATCATCTGTTTTAGAAAGGTCACTATTTCTAACGCAACCTCTTTTCCAACTTCTTTTTTCTCTCGTTCCTATACTCCAAGTTCTCTTACCGTAATCCGTCGGAAATCAAACCCTTGATCCAGATCTTTCTCAATAGTAATCTCTGTCCGTCTCTGTGGCAAGATCTCTTCAATCAGATTTGACCACTCAATCAGAGATACTCCTTGACCATAGAAGTAATCTTCATATCCGATCTCTTCCATTTCCTCAATATCCCCAATCCGATATACGTCAAAATGATAAAACGGAAGCCTTCCCTCCTCATATACCTGTACGATTGTGAATGTCGGGCTGCTAATCGCCTCTTCAATCTGAAGCCCTCTTGCCAATCCCTGCGTAAATACAGTCTTCCCCACGCCCAGATCGCCAATCAGTGTATAGATCTCTCCTGCTTTTGCCAGTTCTCCGATTTTTTTCCCAAACTCAAACGTCTCCTTCGGACTTCTTGTCTCTATTACCATAGTTTTCCTTCCTTTTCCCTCTTACCGTACCTGACGGATCTTCACTTTCGCCGGCGCCATATGTGTTGAGATCATCTGCACAGCTGCTGTATACTGCTCTCCTAGCGCTTCCTTCGGAAAAACAAGCGCACGTACCCGCGTGATATAAAGAATCAATGTCCGGTTCGTAGAAACTGCCTTCTGAAATTCTTCCCATTTCACCTCTGTCTGCTGATCTTCCTGGGAAATAGTGATTCCTTCTTCGGTCAACTCATATGTGATTGGCTTTTGGAACATCGGCGTTGTCTTTACCTGCGCCTTCGCCTTTGACTTCAGTGTGAGAGGTGTCATAACAAGAAAAACTGCGGCAAAAAAGAAAAACATCATACCTGCGGTATAATCTCCTTGTGCCATCGCCCGGATTCCAAGTCCAAGTACAACAACTCCAAAAATCGCTCCGATCAGCCCACTGAGATGGCTGTATGTGTGATACAGCAAAAAGTCATACATTGCTCTCGGTGTCATCTGAACATCCATTTTCACTGACATTGCTTAATCCCTCCATTACTTTTTCTGTCTCATACGCAAAATGGTATGTTATAAAATTATAACATACCACCCTTTTCCTTACAATAATACTTGCCGGATTTTCTTATAGACAAAAAATACGATCAAAGATACCAAAATCCCTTTCAGCAAATTAAACGGTGCCACTGCAAAAAGGACAAAGGTCATCAGACCAGTGATCGCACCATTTACCTCTGTGCCCATCGATACCAGAGCATCCAAGGGCATCTCAAATGCTTTTGCATACACCGGAAGCAAAATATAAGCATTCAGAACACATCCGAGAATAGTCATGATCACAGTTCCAACTACCATCCCCGTCACTGCTCCACTCTTCGTACGCTTTTTCTGATAGATCAGCGCCGCTGGAACGCAGAATGCACATCCAATCAGGAAATTTGCTGCATCTCCGATCCCCATCGTCATCGTTCCTTTGATTGCAACATTTAGGATCACCTTGATCAATTCGATTAAAACCCCCGCAAACGGTCCCATCGAAAAACATCCGATCAACACTGGAACCTCACTGAAATCAATCTTATAGAACGCCGGTGCGAATGGGAGCGGAATCTCAAACTGCATCAAAATAATTGCAAGTGCCGATAACATTCCAATCTGAACAAGCGTCCTTGTGTTCACCTTTGTCTTCTCTGCTACATTTGTACTCATTTTTCTTCTCTCCTTCTTTTTCTAAAATTTAAAAGAAAGAAAATCTTCCGGAAATCTTTGATCAGCTTTCCTCCATACCCCAAAAGGTGAAAGAATTGCACCTACATTTCCTGCAAAGTAAAAATTCCCCCGAAATAACTTCCGGGGGAACTTTGATTCTCGCGCAAAAATCTATCCGCTATCACACGATCTGATTTGCGATCAAATGATTCTTCTCTCATCCAGACTATACTGTCGGTACTGGAATCTCACCAGTTCAGCCACCTGTTCCCAGGCAGGTCGCGGACTTTACCGCCGGTTGGGACTTGCACCCTACCCCGAAGAATTTTCCTATTCTTTTTCATATCGCCTATTATACGACGGTTTTAAAAATTGTGCAAGCCTTTCTCACAAGGATTCTATTAATCTTATACAATCCCCCTGCAACAACTGCTATCATACAACCGATGACTACAAATAAAAGATAACTTTGCAACAAAGTTACTTTGGTAAGATCTACAAAATTCATAACATTAATAATAATGATATGATGTACTAAAAAAACTGCATAAGAATATTTGCTGATTCCTTCACAAATTTTTTTAATTCCTTTATTTTTCACCAAAGCAGACACAAAAACTAATACAAGAAAAGAGGAAATTCCAATATATGTTGTCTGTATACTTGCTGGGATTTCCGGCTTGAAAATCATATTGGCAATAATAAGTATCAATGCTAATATCGATATTTTCCAGTCTGCCCTCCAGTTTAACTTTACAAAAATCATACCAAATACAAATTCTGGCAATCGAACAAGCAAAATAGTTGCCGGTACAAGCGCTATCTTACTGCAAATAACAAGTCCGATTATATATCCAGCCACGGCCAAAGCAACTGCTCCCCATAAATTTGTATTTATTGCTTTCTTTAAAACCGGAAAAATAATATACAATAAAATAATCGCTCCTAAAAACCACTCTCCAAGTAAATAAAATGTCGCATATCCATTTACACTGAGTAACCCATCAATTCCTAATATAGTAAAAAGAAATCTCCATTTTGGAATTCCATCTCCAATCATCGTGCGGTTCTTCAACACATACACTGCTAAAACAGCACTGTATGCCATCCAAAACATAGGATAAATGGACATAAATCGCTTTTGATAAAACCTTTTCCAATCATTCTCCTTTTCATAGACATACATCAATGCTGCCCCTGAAATTATAAAAAATAATGAGACTCCCCATTCTCCACTTCCTATATTCCCTATTTTTTCCAGCCCTATCATTCTCCCCTTAATTTCTGGGATATGTGCGGAATATCTAGCATTAAAATGAGTGATCACAATTGAAACTGCCGCGATTGCTCGAATAAAATCCAAGTAGAATAATCTTTCTTTTCTAGTATTCATCTATTTTCTTCTCCGTCTTCGTCTCTTCTTTCTGACCGCATCCACATATGCGATTCTTCCTACAAGTGCAGCACCTCCGGCAAGCAATACTGCGAGTATTCCTTTTCCGATCGCGCCCAGTCCGCTTTTTGCTTCCGAAACTATCTGTTTCTGCTGATAGGTAACGGAAGGCGCTGCGTATCCCGGAAGATACTGCCGTTCAAGATCAACAAATACTTTGCCATCTTCCATCTTAAACTTTATTTTTTCTTCTTTTGGCACACAGTCCCACAGGTCTTGCTTTGTTACAATTTTCTCTTTTCCAATCTGATGTGTTCCTTTTGGCAGAACCTTTCGATACTCGTATTTCTCAAATGCCTGTTCCATAATTGCATTCCCAACAAGATGACGAAGTTCTTCTCCGGTCTGGTCTGTCCAGTCCGAAACCCCCATCACAATTTCCACAAGCCTCGTATCCTGACGTTTTGCAGTAGAGGAATAATTAAACCCTGCTCTTCCGCTGGAACCAGTTTTTAACCCATCTGTCCCTTTCAGACCATACTTTGCCCCTTCCAGAGAAATCTGATACGACTTAAAATGTTCTTCATACGGGGTACCTTCTTTCACTACAATTTCTGGAGAACTCGTATGTGTCAATATATCCGGGTAAGTCTTTACAAAATAACTGCACAGCAGTGCGTAATCTTGTGGGGAAGTCACATTATCTGCATCTGCCGGTAGATTTTTCGGAGCATACGGATACAGCAGGTCATTTGTGACACCAACACAATTGTAATAAGTAGTATGCGTCATCCCAATCTCTTTTGCTTTCTGATTCATCAGCGCTACAAATTTATCCGGATCCGGCTCCACTAAATCTGCAAGCATATACGTGGCTGCCGCCGAAGATGGGACAATGATCAGATCGATCAATTCTCCCACCGTATAGGTTGCTCCCATCTGCATCACATTGTTGCTGAGCGCATATCTTCCGGCAATATCTGTATACTTTTCATTCACCGCTACCTGCATGTCCTTTTCAAATTTTCCTTCCTCCATCGCATCATATGCGAGCAAAATTGTCATCAATTTTGTCATACTGGCCGGAGCCCAGGAAACATCTTTATTCTCCTCCCACAAAATCTGCCCGGTATGGATCTCTGTAATGATAGAACCTGCCGGCTGATAACGATCGTCCAACTGATAGCCACTTTCCCTCGCTACATCGATCGCACGTTTTCCGGATTTTTTCTTTTCTTCTTCCTCCACCTGCTGCGCTTCCACCTGCCCCGCAGGAAGCAGCACTGTCAAAAGCGCTATACACAGCGCGATTACCCAACTCCTTTTTTTCATCTGTTCTTCCCTCTCTTTTCTCAGTCCCACATCTGCGTGTATCTTTACTGTTTTACTCCTCTTCTTCCCATCCAAAAGAGCGTTTTACAGCCTTCTCCCAACCATGAATTTTTTCTTCCCGTTCATTTTCCTTTAATTTTGGATAGAACACCTTATCAATCGCCCAGTTCTTTCCGACGTCTTCTTTGTCCTTCCAGTATCCAACGGCCAGCCCGGCAAGATATGCCGCTCCCATTGCCGTTGTCTCTACGCATTCCGGTCGATTGACCGGGGCATTGCAGATATCCGCCTGTACCTGCATCAGAAAATCATTTGCACTGGCACCTCCGTCAACATTGAGTGTACTCAGCGAAATTCCCGAATCTGCCTGCATTGCATGCACAACGTCATTTACCTGATACGCAATAGACTCTAATGTCGCCCGGATAATATGATATCGATTCACACCTCTTGTCAATCCTACGATTGCACCTCTGGCATACTGATCCCAGTGCGGAGCTCCCAGCCCGGTAAATGCCGGCACGACGTAACAGCCGTTCGTGTCTTCCACTCTCTGAGCAAGATATTCCGAATCTTTCGCAGAATCTATCAGCTTCATCTCATCCCGCAGCCACTGGATCGCAGCTCCTGCTACAAAGATAGAGCCTTCCAGTGCATACGTCACCTTACCATCCAGTCCCCATGCGATCGTCGTCACAAGACCGTGGTCAGAATACACCGGTTCTGTCCCTGTATTCATCAGAAGGAAACACCCGGTTCCATATGTATTTTTTGCTTCCCCTGCATGGAAACAGGTCTGCCCAAAAAGAGCTGCCTGTTGATCGCCTGCCGCTCCGCTGATTGGGATTTTCCCTCCAAAATAGCTTGCATCTGCATAGCCGTAGATTTCACTGGATGGACACACCTTTGGAAGCATACTTTTTGGAATCTGAAGCTCTTCTAATATATCATCATCCCATTTCAGCTCTTTGATGTTAAACAGCATAGTACGGGAAGCATTCGAATAATCGCTGACATGCACACGCCCTTTCGTAAGTTTCCAAATCAGCCATGTCTCCACTGTCCCAAACAGCAATTCTCCTTGCTCTGCCCGCTCTCGAGCCCCTTCGATGTGATCCAACATCCACTTTACCTTTGTCCCCGAAAAATAAGCATCGATCATCAGTCCCGTCTTCTCCCGGAATGATTCTGTAAGTCCCTTTTCTTTCAACTTATCACAGTACCTGGATGTTCTTCTGCACTGCCAGACGATTGCATGTCCGATCGGTTCCCCAGTCTTTTTGTCCCACACAATCGCAGTTTCCCTTTGATTGGTAATTCCAATCGCTGCAATATCTTCCGCAGTTGCTCCAATTTTTGTCATTGCTTCCACTGCCACTCCCAATTGGGAGGACCAGATCTCATTGGCATCATGCTCCACCCATCCCGGCTTCGGAAAATACTGTGTAAACTCCTTCTGTGCCATACTGCATATCTGTCCTTTTTCGTTAAAAAGAATACAGCGATTGCTTGTTGTCCCAGCATCCAGCGCCATTACATATTTCGCCATGCCGCTTCCTCCTTGTTCCTTTTTCTTCTAAATCCCTTTCATCGTTAACTGGATCCGCTTTTTCTGTACATCGACACTCATGACTTTGACATCGACAATGTCACCGACACTCACTGCCTCCAGTGGATGTTTGATAAATTTCTTATCGGTAATCTGCGAAATATGCACAAGTCCATCCTGATGTACTCCGATATCCACAAACACGCCGAAATCAATCACATTTCGTACGGTTCCTTTTAAGACCATCCCCTCCGTCAGATCTTTCATTTCCAGCACATCCGTTCTAAGAATTGGTTTTGGCATCTCCTCACGAGGATCTCTGCCCGGTTTCTCCAGTTCTTTTACAATATCCTGAAGGGTGATCTCTCCGATTCCAAGCTCTTCTGCCAGCTTCTTTTCATTTCTGATTGTTTTAGAAAGTCCCTGAAGTCCTCCTCTGCGGATCTCTTCCGTTGAAAATCCCTGCTGTTTTAAAAGTTTTTCCGCCGCCTCATAAGACTCCGGGTGAACGCTTGTCGCATCCAGCGGATTTTTCCCATCTGTAATCTTGAGAAATCCGGCACACTGTTCGAATGCTTTCGGTCCAAGCTTTGCAACTTTTAGCAGTTCCTTTCTTGACTGGAATTTCCCATGTTCCTCTCTGTACGCCACAATGTTTTTTGCGATTGCACTGCTGATCCCGGAAATATAAGAGAGAAGCGGTGCCGATGCAGTATTTAAATCTACTCCTACCCGGTTGACACAGGATTCTACCACTCCAGAAAGCGCCTCGCTCAATTTCTTCTGGTTCATATCATGCTGATATTGTCCGACACCGATTGACTTTGGATCAATCTTCACAAGTTCTGCAAGCGGATCCTGCAGCCTTCTAGCGATGGATGCCGCACTTCTCTGTCCCACATCAAAATTCGGAAATTCCTCTGTCGCCAGCTTGCTTGCAGAATAGACAGAAGCGCCCGCCTCATTGACGATCACATACTGTACTTTCTCCGGGATCTCCTTTAACAGTTCGACAAGGATCATCTCCGATTCCCGCGATGCCGTACCATTTCCGACAGAGATCAGCGTAATATGGTACTTGCGGATCAGCTTCTTTAACGTATCCTTCGCCGCCTGGATCTTCTGTGGTGTCGTCGGGGCAGTCGGATAGATTACCGTCGTATCGAGTACCTTTCCAGTCTCATCTACAACAGCCAACTTACATCCGGTCCGAAATGCCGGATCCCATCCAAGCACAACCTGTCCAACGATCGGCGGCTGCATTAGAAGTTGTTCCAGATTTTTTCCAAATACTATGATGGCACTATCCTCTGCCTTTTCTGTCAGGCTGCTCCGGATCTCCCGCTCAATTGCCGGAGCAATCAGTCGTTTGTAGCTGTCTTCTGCCACTTCTTTTAAATATTCTGACGTATATGGATTTTCGGAAACAATGATTTTCTTCTCAAGATACCGCAGAATCTTCTCCTCCGGCGCTTCAATCTTCACGTTCAGAATCTTTTCCTTCTCTCCACGATTCAGTGCAAGGATCCGGTGTCCTGCCAGCCTGCTGACTGGTTCTTCAAAAGAATAGTACATTTCGTAGACAGACTGCACACTATCATCTTTTGCCGAAGAAGTCATCTTTCCTTCTTTCACCGTAAGATTCCGAATAAAACTCCGGTAATCTGCCTCGTCAGAAACTGTCTCCGCAAGGATGTCTTTTGCACCTGCAATGGCCTCTTCCACTGTATGTACTTCTTTTTCTGCAGAAATATATTTTTGCGCCTCTTCTTCCAAAGGCTTTTGTATCTTTTGCAGCATCAGAAGTGTCGCCAGCGGTTCCAGTCCTTTCTCCTTTGCAATGGTCGCCCTTGTCCGCCTTTTTGGCCGATATGGTCGGTACAGATCTTCCACAGCAACAAGCGTCTGGGCATTTATAATCTGCACTCTCAGTTCTTCTGTCAATTTCCCCTGCTCCTCGATTGAAGCGAGTACCTGCTCCTTCTTCTCCTCAAGATTGCGTAAATATATCAGCCGCTCATGTAAACTTCTAAGCTGCTCATCATTCAGAGAGCCGGTTGCCTCTTTCCGGTACCGCGCAATAAACGGAATCGTATTTCCCTCATCGATCAGTCTGACTGCTGCCTCTACCTGCCATTTCTTTACTTCCAGCTCTTCTGTGAGTTTCTGAATCATATCCATACTGTTCTTTCCTCTCTGCTTTTTATACTGTTACGCTTTATTATAGCTTATTCCCGGTTCAAACGCAAAATCAAATTCCTATCAGAAAAGGAAAGGCTTTCCTCCTATGAAGACCCTGCCTTTCCTTTTTTGCTTGTTCTGTATTTCTTGTTGTAGCTTTCTTAGATCGTCCCCAAAACTTTTAACTGAAAATCCCCACACCGAGCAGTACGATCAGAAGAATAATGAGTATCGCAATGAAACGGTCCATAGATTTCAGTGAAATATTGATTTTGGAATAAAGTGTTTCTCTGCTTAAAAATCCGGTCTTCTTCTCTTCTTCCGGCTTTTCTTCCTGCATATTCTCCCCATCTTGTTCCGCTATTTCCTCTGTTTTGCTCTCTGTGATTTCCTTTTCTTCTATTTCCTCTTCTGCGCTTCTCATCTGTTCTTCACTCATAGCCTGCCCCTTTCTAAAAAATTCCTCATGCAGATCACGAGATTTACATGAGGAATTGCTATTGTCCTTCTATCTTTTATTTCTTTGCAAGATACTTTCTTACGTCGATGGATACTGCAAGGATAATGATAATACCTTTGATGATATATTGCAAGTATGGGTTGATTCCAAGGAAGTTAAAGCTGTAGTTGATTACCTGAAGGAGAACTACACCAAGAACAACTCCCGGGATTGTACCAACACCACCGTTGAATGATACACCACCGATTACACAACCTGAAATCGCATCCAGGTCATAGTTTAAACCTGTACCTGTATTGACAGACTGGATACGTCCTGCCTCTAAGAAAGCTGCAAGTCCGTAAAGCACACCGGCTACAAGATACACACCCATAATGTTTTTTGTAATATTTACACCGGATACTGCGGCAGCTTCTTTATTTCCACCGATTGCAAACATATTTTTTCCAAGTGTTGTCTTATTCCAGATCACCCACATAACTATTGCAGAAAGTGCAAAATAAATGATCAGGTATGGAAGTTCGAAGCTTCCGATCTTGAAAGATCCGTTGACAAAGTTCAAGAATTTTTCATTGAAAGAAGACAATGCCTGTGCTCCGCCTTCCTGGCTGTCAATATAAATACATGTTGCACCAAATGCGATTGTCTGTGTACCTAAGCTGACGATAAATGCATGCAAGTTTAATTTTGCAACACCAAATCCGTTGAGCGCACAGAACGCAACACCGATCAGAATACTTGCTGCCAGTGGTAAGATTAACGGAAGATCTTTTGTAATCTCCGGATACATTCTGGAAGCATATGTTGTTGCCTGTACAAGAGAAGCTGATACAGCAGCACAACATCCAAGGATACGTCCTGCAGAGAGGTCGGTTCCGGCAAGTACGATCATACCTGCAACACCGAGTGCAAGAATACCTCTTGTAGACGCCTGGGTTAAAATCTTAATAAAGTTTGACGGATGTAAAAATCCCGGTTCAATGATGACTACGATGATCATCAATCCTAAAATTATGTATAACGCATAGTTTAATAAAAATTCGTTGAGATTAAATTTTTTCTTTTCCACGTCGACACCCCCTGTGTTAAATGTATTTTGCAGCCAGTCGCATGATTTCTTCCTGCTCCTGTCCGTGATAATCCTTCTTCATATCTAAGATACCTGCCACACGACCATTGCTCATAACAAGGATACGGTCACAGATACCGATCAGCTCCGGCATTTCTGAAGAAACTACCATGACTCCTTTGCCTTTTGCGGCAAGATCATTGATCAGCTGATAAATCTCAAATTTTGCACCGACATCGATACCTCTTGTCGGTTCATCCAGAAGCAGCACTTCCGGCTCTGTCAGAAGCCAGCGTCCAATAATGACTTTCTGCTGATTTCCTCCTGAGAGAGATTTGATATGTGTCTTAGACGAAGGTGTCTTCACATGCATACTGTCAATCACCCATTTGGCATCTTTCTCCATCTTCTTTGTAGAGAGAAGACCACATTTCAGATAAGACTTCATGTTTGCAAGTACTGCATTAAACGTAATACTCTGAAGCGGAATGATACCAGTTGCACGCCGTTCTTCTGTCAGAAGTGCAAATCCATTTTTAATCGCCTGACGGGAATCCTTATTGTAGATTTCCTTTCCATGCAGTTCGATCTTTCCGCTTTCTCTGTGTGCAATTCCGAAAATCGTCTCAAGCAACTCTGTTCTTCTGAAACCTACAAGCCCTGCGACACCAAGCACTTCTCCTTTTCTCAGTTCAAAAGAAGCATCGATACAGCTTGGCATATATTTTCCAGTCAGCCCTTCTACTTTCATCAACACTTCTCCCGGCTTATTAGTCTTCTCCGGGAAACGTTCTGTCAGATCTCGACCTACCATCAACTTGATGATTTCATCCATTGTGATATCTTTTGCAGACTTTGTTGCGATCCATTTTCCATCACGCATGATCGTAACGTCATCCGAAATCTCCAGAATCTCTTCCATATATTCCGCAGTTCTGATGTCAACGTATTATTGACCTGTTCAATCAGCGCCCGATTCTGCTTTTCGACAATTCCCTGAAGCTGAAGCGAAAATCGGTTATAAAAAGAAGTCCCCATCAGCACCGCACCGAGAAGCGCTGTGAGTGTAAATGCCCCCCAGATCACATAGCGTAGGCTGACTTTTGAATAAAATGCGTTCCACTTCTGATAAAATTTTCTATTCATTATGATTTTCCTTTGTATTTGCTTGGTGATACACCAAATTTCTTTTTAAAGACATAACTGAAATAATTGGGCTCCGGATATCCGACTTTCGCAGCAATGATATACGTCTTGTCATCTGTATGATTCAACAATTCCACCGCTTTATTTAACCGTACATCCGTCAGATAGGCAACATAATTTTGTCCGGTTTCCTTCTTAAATACAGTAGAAAAATAAGATGGACTCAGATGCAAACTGCTGCACAACATCTCAACAGACAGTTCTGGATTGGCATAATTCTCCTGGATGTACTCTTTTGCCTCCTTAATGATATCAATCGTCATATTTTCTCTTCTCTGCACGAGCTGCGTATGGATCTCACAGCAAAGTTTCAGAAGAAACTGTTCTACTTCCTCTGTCGTCTTCATATGCAGCACCTGTTCATAGCAGTCTGTGCCATATCCAAAAATCCTCTGTTCTTCCAGTTCATTGCTCCATACAACCTGCAAAATACTATTCAATACACTGATGACATAGCTCTTACATTGCCTGGAGTAAATCTTCCCATCTGCAATCCGGCCGATAATCTTCGTAAGTTCACACGCAATCTCCTCTTCCTGTTCAAATTTGACTGCATGGATCAGTGCATTTTTCTCCTGCTCCTCAAAAATCAGTGTCTCTGTCTTCTTTGGCTCCACATCTCGAATATAGATCACATTCCCCATATCCGGAACTGCCCGGTATCCACTTGCCTCCTTTGCTTCCATAAACGATTGCGGCACCTGTCTGATCCACTGTTTCCTGCTTCCGACTCCGATGGAAATCTGAAGTCCAAACACTTGTCTGCATACTTTTTGAATCTGGTCAAACACGCCGAGCAGTTCGTTAACCGTCTGCTCCTGCGAAAGCGCAATCACTACTCCAATCTCCTTCTCACAGATAAATCGTGCAAATGGGTACTTTTCTTTCAAATATTCATCGATTACTTTTTCCACTGACACCTGGTGCAATTCTTTTTCCTCTACCACTGCACCTCCCTCTACGGTTTCTTCCCGTTCAATACAAAACATCGCAACGATCCACCTATCAGAATCCCGAATCTCCGGAACATATTCCTCCAGCTTCTCATAGAACTCTTCCTTGACGATTTTTTCTTCCATCCAGTCATTTAAAAACTTTTCTTTTAAAATCGGAAAATTTTTCCGATAATTCTCTCTTAAAATCCGGATGTCTCTCTGCTGCTCAAGATACTTGTCTCTTTTCTCGCGGATCCGCTGAAGAATCTCCCCTAATTCCTCACTGTTTACCGGTTTTAAAATGTACTCTGTCACCCCACACTTCATCGCCTGCTTCGCATATTCAAAATCATTGTATCCAGAAAAGATGACAACCTCCTTCCCCGGATATTTTTCTTTCACTGTCTCTGCAAGCTGAAGTCCATCCATATATGGCATGTGAATATCCGTGATAATCACATCCGGATCAAGAATATGAATCTTCTCAAGTGCGTCTTCCCCATTCTCTGCATCTCCCACTACATGAAATCCCAGCGCTTCCCAATCCATCTTGCGGATAATGCTTGTGCGGACTTCTTCCTCATCATCTACCAGCATAATTTTATACGGCATATTTCCTCTCCTTCTGTCTGCCATTCACATTTTGCATAGGTTCTCTGCCTGGTGCTTTCAATGATTTTTTCCAGAAAAAAACAGACTGCATCTTTGACATGCAGCCTGCCTTCTATTTCTTATAATGTGTTTAGGAATCTTGCAAACGCTGTTCTTCCTTCTTCTGTACATTTGTAAACACCTGCATCTTCTAATACTTTTGTAAAGACAATTCCGACTTCTTCTTTTAAAATGTCCATTACATTCTCTTTTGTAATTGTATCATACTTCGGCAGGAATTTCTCTACCCATTTTGTATGTTTCTCGATCATTTCATTTTCAGAAATGTCCTTGCCCTCTACAATGTACTCTGCAAGTGTCTCCAGTTCTTGTTTCAATCTGGACGGCAATACTGCCAGTCCCATTACTTCGATCAATCCGATATTTTCTTTTTTAATATTGTGATACTCGGCATGTGGATGATACAGCCCAAGCGGATGTTCCTCTGTAGTAATATTGTTGCGGAGCGTCAGATCCAGTTCATAGATCTCCCCGACCTTTCTTGCGATCGGTGTGATCGTATTATGTGGTTCTCCGTCTGTCTCTGCAAATACGAACGCTTCTTCGTCTGTATAGCCTCTCCATGCATTAAGGATATGTGTTCCCAGTTCGATCAGCCGCTTTTCATCCTTGCTTCTTAAACGGATCACTGACAGTGGCCATTTTACGATTCCACTCTCCACATCTTCAAATCCTTTTACTTCAAAATGTTTTTCGATTGGAGCTTTCGCCATCGCAAATGTGTAATGTCCTCCCTGAAAATGATCGTGGCTTAAAATCGATCCTCCTACGATTGGAAGATCTGCATTGGATCCAAGGAAATAGTGCGGGAATAATTTTACGAAATCAAATAATTTCATAAATGTTTCCTTCTCGATCTTCATCGGTGTGTGTTTTCCATTAAATACAATACAGTGTTCGTTGTAGTATACGTATGGAGAATACTGGAATCCCCATGCACTGTCATTGACTGTGATCGGCATGATTCTATGATTTTCCCTTGCCGGATGATTGACTCTTCCTGCATATCCTTCATTTTCCACACAGAGCAGACATTTTGGATAACTGCTTGCTTTCGCATTTTTTGCCGCTGCGATCGCCTTTGGATCTTTCTCCGGTTTTGACAAGTTGATCGTAATATCAATCTCACCATATGGGCTGTCCACCGTCCATTTCCAGTCTTTCTTTACCCGGTAACGACGGATGTAATCGCTGTCCTGGCTCAGCTTATAGTAATAATCTGTGGCAGCTTCCGGAGATTCCTCATATTTCTTCCAGAAAGTCTCCTGCACCTGCGCCGGACGAGGCATCAGGCAGTTCATCATCTTCGTATCGAACAGATCCCTATATACTACACTGTTCTCGATGATTCCACGACTGCACGCCTCATCCAACAGTTCCCCTAAGATCTCTTCTAACTCTTTTCCCCCGTTTACTTCTACTTCTTCATAGTCATCTTCATGAAATAATTCCAGCAGAAGATTTGTTGTGTAGATTCGCTCGCACTCCGGTGTCAATCCTGCATCGATCCCATACTGTACTAATCTTTTAATATTTTCTGATAACATATTTTCTCTCCTAAAACTCATCCTATTTCCTGTCCGCTTTTCAATCAGGCTTATCCATTCAGCACTCTTGCACCGTCTCCGATGTCTACTACATAAAATTCTGCCTCATGTCCGACTTTTGCAAGATACTGCTCTCCGATGTTTTTAATAAATCCATCTACTGCATCGTTTTTCACAATGCTGACCGTACATCCGCCGAATCCGCCTCCTGTAATACGAGATCCGATCACACCTTCTGTTTCCCATGCAAGATCCACGAGAATATCGATCTCTTTACAAGAAACTTCATAGTCATCTCTCAGTGATCTGTGTGACTCGTTCATCAGTTTTCCAAATTCTTCAATTCGATTTTCTTTCAGAGCTTCCACCGCACAGATCGTTCTCTGATTTTCATAAACAGCATGTCTTGCTCTCTTCTGTCTGATTTCGCTTTTGATTGCATCTTTATGCTTCTCAAATGCTTCCTCTGTCAAATCTCCCAATGTCTGCACAGCAACCACTTCCTGCAATTCCTTCAACGCCGTCTCGCACTCGTTTCTTCTGTCATTGTAAGCAGAATCTACAAGACTATGTTTTACTTTGCTGTTGATGATAACAATCTTCGCATCTTCCAGAACAACCGGTGCATATTCATACTGAAGTGTATTCGTATCAAGGAAAATCGCATTGTCCTTCTTTCCCATTGCACTCGCAAACTGATCCATGATTCCGCAATTGCATCCATTAAAATTATTCTCTGAAAACTGTCCGATCAGAGCAATATCTGTCATAGAGACATCAAATCCAAACATATCTTTTAAAATCACACCCGTCAACACTTCTAAGGAAGCAGAAGAAGACAATCCGGAACCGTTTGGAATATTTCCATATAATAAAATATCCAGTCCGTTCGGCAATTTGTATCCTCTCTCCTCAAATGCCCACATCACTCCCTTTGGATAGTTCGTCCACTCTGCAGCTTTGTATGGTTTCAGATCCTCCAGAGATGATTCGATCACTCCAAGCCGTTCAAAATTTACTGAGTAAAACCGAAGCTTATTATCTTCTCTCTTCCTTGCAATCCCATATGTTCCAAGTGTCAGTGCACATGGAAACACGTGTCCCCCATTGTAATCTGTATGTTCTCCGATCAAATTCACGCGCCCAGGTGCAAAGTAAGTGCGGATATCTCCTTCCGCGCCAAAAAGTTCCTGAAATTTCTCCACTAATTTTGCCGTCATTCTTCTTTTTCCTTTCTTTTATTTTAACATTCTTGTTTTAAAACACTTTCTCTGTTTATTATATCATAGATCGCAGGAGTGTCAAAGGATTTTTTGTTGCTCTTGTCTGTTTATTAACAATTTTGACTATCTTTTAACTTTTATTGCTTTTTTATTCAGCATAAGTTACAATCGCTGTAAGAGAGTCTTTTTTGCTTTATATAAATTTTCTTTTCGATGGAAGAAGCTTTCTATAAACTCAAAACGACAAATATTTATGAGAGGTGATATTATGAGCAGACTTGAGATTTCGACTCCGGATAAGGCCCAGCTTGTTGTGGAAGGTCTCTACAAAGACCTCGAGAGAAGGATCGAATCCAGTCCTCCGGGCTTATGTCCGGTCGACATATCCAGAGCATTTCTGGAACTTTGTCATGCACAGACTTGTGGAAAGTGTGTCCCTTGCCGTATCGGACTTGGACAGCTTAAAAATCTGATTACAGATGTTCTTGACGGAAAGGCAACTCTGAAAACACTTGATCTGATGGAAGATCTTGCGCTTTCCATCATGGATTCTGCTGACTGTGCAATCGGCTATGAAGCCGCACATATGGTATACAAAGGCCTTATCGGCTACCGGGAAGACTACGAAGAACATATCCGTCAGGGACGCTGTACCTGCACGTTCCACCAACCAGTACCTTGTGTTTCGCTCTGTCCGGCAAAGGTTGATATCCCTGGATACATCGCACTTGTAGGAGAAGGCCGCTATGCAGATGCAGTACGACTGATCCGCAAAGACAACCCATTTCCAACTACATGCGGATATATCTGTGAACATCCTTGCGAAGCCAGATGCCGTCGCAACATGGTAGACGACTCCATCAATATCCGCGGACTGAAGCGCGTTGCCGCAGATTTTTCCGGAAAGGTTCCACCTCCGAAATGCGCCAAATCTACCGGCAAGAAAGTTGCTGTCGTAGGAGGCGGACCTGGAGGACTTAGCAGTGCTTACTTCCTTCAGCTGATGGGACATCAGGTGACTGTTTATGAGATGCTTCCAAAACTTGGCGGTATGCTCCGCTATGGAATCCCAAATTACCGTTTTCCGAAAGAGCAACTTGATAAGGATATTGAGGCAATCCTGGAAACAGGCGTGGAAGTGAAACACGGACTTAGAATCGGCGAAGATATTACTGTACAAAGCCTTCGCGAACAATATGATGCTGTCCTGATCACAATCGGTGCAAGTACAGACAAGAAGCTTGGAATCGACGGAGAACAATCAGAAGGAGTTCTCTCCGCTGTAAAATTCTTAAGAGATGTCGGAAACGGTAATCCTACTGACTTAACCGGTCAGGAAGTAGCTGTCATCGGAGGCGGAAATGTATCCATGGATGCAGTCCGCACTGCTGTCCGTCTCGGCGCAAAAAAAGTTAGCATCGTCTACCGGAGACGTGTGGCCGATATGACTGCCCTTCCGGAAGAGATCGAAGGCGCTGTTGCAGAAGGAATCGAAGTGCAGACACTGAAATCTCCTTCCCGCATTGTCACGGATGAAAATGGTCATGTACAGGGACTTTATGTCACACCACAGATGATCAGTAAGATCAAAGATGGTCGTGCAAGTGTACGTCCGACTGGCGAGGAAGATCAGTTTATCCCTTGTACAACACTGATCGTTGCGATTGGTCAGGATATTGAATTCCAGCACTTTGAAGAGGCTGGTGTCCCGGTACAGCGTGGACGGATCATGTCCGAGAAAAATGCCGGATTCGAAAACATCCCTGGCGTTTTTGCCGGTGGAGACTGTGCAACTGGTCCTGCCTCCGTCATCAAAGCGATTGCAGCAGCAAAGGTTGTTGCAGCTAATATTGATGAATATCTTGGATTCCACCATATCATTTCTGCTGATGTAGAAATTCCGGAACCAAGACTGGATGACAGAACCCCTTGCGGAAGAGTAAATATGACAGAACGTGAAGTCTGTAAACGTATCCACGACTTTGACGGGGTAGAAATCTGTATGACCGAACAAGAAGCAAAGCAGGAGGCATCTCGCTGCCTTCGCTGTGATCACTTCGGCTTCGGCATATTTAAAGGAGGTCGAGAAACATTATGGTAAATCTTGTACATCTTACAATCGACAATAAACCGATCACTGTGCCAGCCGGCACAACGATCCTGGAAGCAGCCGAACATAATGGAATCCCGATTCCAAAATTATGTTATTTAAAAGATATCAACGAGATCGGCGCCTGCCGTGTATGCGTGGTCGAACTGGAGGGCAAAGATAAACTGATCATCTCCTGCAATAATAAAGTAGAAGAGGGCATGGTCATCTACACTAACAGTCCGAAAGTTCGCATGAACCGGCGAAAAACAGTAGAGTTGATCCTCTCTCAGCATGACTGCCGCTGTGCAACCTGCGTAAAGAGCGGAAACTGTACTCTCCAGAAAATCGCAAATGACCTGAACATTCTTGAAGTGCCGTTTCAACAAGAATTGGAACAGACTCCGTGGAATAAAGATTTCCCATTGATCCGCGATTCTTCTAAATGCATCAAATGTATGCGCTGTATTCAAGTCTGTGACAAGATCCAGAGTTTGAATATCTGGGATGTAGAAAGCACCGGATCCCGCACAACTGTACACGTATCAAAGAATCGTAAGATTGAAGATGCTGACTGTTCGCTCTGTGGTCAGTGCATTACCCACTGTCCGGTAGGTGCACTTCGCGAACGCGACGACACTGAAAAAGTCTGGTCTGCACTTGCCAACAAGAAAAAAATCACTGTCGTACAGATCGCACCTGCTGTTCGTGCAGCCTGGGGGGAAGCACTCGGCATGAAACGAGAAGAGGCAACGGTCGGAAAGATCGTCGACGCTCTTCGAAAGATCGGTTTTGACTATGTATTTGACACAGCATTCTCTGCTGACCTTACGATCATGGAAGAAGGAGCAGAATTTTTAGAACGGCTCCAGAACGGCGAACTCAAAGACCGCCCGATGTTCACCTCCTGCTGCCCAGGATGGATCCGTTTCATTAAATCCCAATATCCGCACCTTGTGCCGCAGTTATCAAGCGCAAAATCTCCACAGCAGATGTTCGGTGCGGTCATGAAAACATACTTTGCGAAATCAATTGGTGTAGATCCGGAAAATATTTGTACGGTATCGATCATGCCTTGTCTTGCAAAGAAAGGCGAACGCAATATGGAACTCTTCTATGAAGAATATGCCGGCCATGATGTTGACATCGTTTTGACAACCCGTGAACTAGTGCGCATGATCCGCTCCGCTCACATCGCACCATCTACTCTGGTAGATGCCCCTTGTGATACGCTGATGCAGGATGGTTCCGGCGCCGGAGTCATTTTTGGGGCAACCGGAGGTGTTATGGAAGCGGCGCTTCGCTCCGCATACTTCCTCGTAACCGGAAAGAACCCGGATGCCGATGCATTCTCTGTTGTCAGAAGCAACAACTTAAATCACGGTGCTGTCTGTGCAGAGATTCCAATCGGTGATACAGTTGTAAGAGCAGCTGTTGTCAGCGGACTTGGCAATGCCAGACAACTGATTGAAATGATCGAGCGCGGTGATGTCCACTATGACTTTGTAGAAGTCATGGCCTGTCCGGGCGGATGTGTCGGCGGCGGCGGACAACCGATCCACGATGGTCAGGAGCTCGCCCTTGAACGTGGAAAGAATCTGTACTTCCTCGATAAAAATGCAAATATCCGATTCTCACACGAGAACAAAGATGTATTAAAACTGTACGAAGACTTTATGGGCAAACCACTCTCACACAAGGCACATCTGTTGCTTCATACCGATCATAATGCGTGGGAGATGCCAAAACGACCTCGCTAGAAAACTTTCTTTGCTTCTGAGATATTGATGCAAAGAAAAGCTAGATAAAATCCGTATAACAGTCTCAGCAAAGACCAACAAAAAACAGATATATCCACAGGAAATTTTTTCTCTGTGATATATCTGTTTTTTTATTCTCGGATTTCTTTTTCCATATTTTGTAAAATCTATTCTGCCGCAATTACGAGAACCACATCTTCATGACAATGTCCTGCGGATAATCTCCAAATCCATTGCCAAACAGGTTCATGCCTCCTTTGTGTACCGCATCTTCTTTGACTCCAATCCTGACTGAAATATATTCCTGCTCTTCCAGCTTAAATTCTGCCAGCCCATGTTCCGTCACTTTCTTTCCATCGAGGTATGTTCCATCTTTTTTCAAACACCATGTCTTGAGTTCTCCATACTGCGTGTTCTGCTCTGGCCACCAGTTCGGTGTCAGTCTTCCCTTTCTTCCGCCAAAATCGCTTGGACATTCGTAAGTGCCTGCTTCGATCTCATTGACCCATACGGTGATATCGGACGGATAGTCCATATTATATTCATGATCCTCCGCACATACTTCCGCTGAAATTTCCAGTTTACGGAGTGTATTTTTCTTGAGTGAAGCATTGGAAAAGCGATATTCCAGATACCCATTCCCAAACCAGAGAAGCTTTGCTTCTACTCTTCTTGGGTTATAAAATACTGCCGGCTCATCTTCCATATCAATATGTCCATCTCCCGATACAATTCCACAGGTCGGTTCCACATGGTAATCCACATAATTTCCGATCGGCATACTGATCTTCTCCACCTTTTCATCCTTTTCCTTCCGAAGCTGAATCATAAGGCTGTCGACACTTTTCCTGCACATCTTCATAGAACCACGCACTGCCGCTCGAAGTTCCGTCTCGATCAATCCTGCCTCCTCCAGCACCCGGACATGCATTGCCGTCGAAGAAGCCGGAAGTTCCAGAAGTTCTGCCAGCTCATTGACATTGTGTTCCTGTTCTTCGAGTGCCTCTAAAATCTGTATCCGAATTTCGGATGAAAGCGCCTTTCCGATTGCCGCCACCCTGTCTGTCTGATTAAAGTTCAAATTTTCTGTCCGTTCCATAGTTTCCTCTTTTCTGTTTTATACCAATATTTCTGTTATAAATATTTTATCCCTCGATCTTCTATTCGTCAACTTTATCTTAGCAAACAAAAGTAGTATTTCCTCTTTTTTTGTTGTATACTTGAGAAAAAACAGCAGATATGAGGAGAGTATAGACTCATGTACATATTTATTGTAAATCCAGCTTCCCGCTCCGGACATGCGAGCCAGATCTGGACAGAAATAGAAACACTCCTGAAAGAACGGAACATTTTATATCGCGTATATTTCACTTCTCACCGAGGACATGGCACAAAACTTGCACAACAGCTTACGAAAGACCTCTCTTCCCGCACAACACTGATTGTTGTAGGTGGTGACGGAACGGTCAATGAAGTATTAAATGGCATAGAACATCCGGAGCATATTATCCTGGGATATATCCCAACCGGTTCCGGAAATGATTTTGCAAAGGGAATGGCTCTCCCATCGGATCCACAAAAAGCATTGGAACTGATACTGTCTCCAAACAGTTACCGAACCGTTGACATTGGAGTTCTCAAATATTCTGAAAAAGACACGGAAAAAATACGGAAGTTCGCCGTCAGCACCGGAATTGGTTTTGACGCCGCAATCTGTCACCAGGCTCTGGTGTCCAGACTGAAATTCTTACTGAACCGTATCCACTTAGGTAAGCTTTCCTACGCATTTATTTCACTGCGCGAACTTGCGCTGCACAAACCTTGCCGCTGCCGCATTTCGTTTGACAACGGAACAGAAGTCACTTTCGAGAAGCTTCACTTTGCCGCCGTGATGAACCAACCTTTCGAAGGCGGAGGATTTCGCTTCTGTCCGAATGCTCAGAACAATGACGGCAAGTTAGATCTCTGTATGATCCACGATGTCTCTAAGATAAAACTATTATTTTTGATGGCAATCGGATTATTTGGCTGGCATACCTCTCTAAAAGGCGTCGACACATTCCGATGCAAACAGGTCCAGATCCATACCAGCGCTCCTATGCCGGTACATGCAGACGGTGAGTCTGCCTTTCTTCAGAATGCCATCTCCGTCACCTGTGAACAAGAACGCCTGCTCATAATCGCACCACAGACAATACAAAAGTAATTTATAAAATTTTTCCGGAAAATTATTAAGATACTATGAACTTAGTTGTTGTTCCATTTCATTCATGTTATAATCTCCTATAACTTAAACTGCCTTTACCCTGTTGTTACAGGCTCTGTCAGGCAGTGATCCGACAATGACGAAAGAGAGTTGTAAAAACTATGAAAACATTTTTGAAAAAATATAAGCATGCGTGGGTATTTCTCTATGGACTGATCTATCTGCCATGGTTTTTTTACTTAGAGCAGCATGTGACTACAAAATTTCATGTTATCCACACCCCGTTGGATGATAAGATTCCTTTTATTGAATACTTTATAGTTCCATATATGCTCTGGTTCGCTTTTATCGCTGTGACGATCGGATACTTTTTCTTCTGTAATACGAACGAATTTTACAGACTGTGTCTCTTCCTTTTCACAGGAATGACGATCTTTTTGATTGTATCCACGCTATATCCAAATGGTCAGTTATTAAGACCGGATACCTTTGCCAGAGAGAATATATTTGTAGATATGGTTCGTACCCTCTATGCTACAGACACGCCGACGAATATTCTGCCGAGTATTCATGTGTACAATTCCCTTGGTGCCTACATCGCCATCTCCCACAATCAAAAGCTCCGGGAGAACACGCTGATCCACTACGGCTCTCTCGCATTGACTGTACTGATCATTTTATCAACAATGTTCTTAAAACAGCACTCTGTTATCGATGTACTTCTCGCCGGTGCGATGGGCGCTGTGATGTATGTTCTCGTATATATGAGGGAACCCAGTAAAGTAACAAAAGTAGCGGAACAGACCGTATAACAAAAGTGAAAATCTCATCTAACAAATTGCCCCTTGTTCCTTCCCATGGAACAAGGGGCAATTTGTTTCTCTATCAAGTATTGTCTGTTACTCTTTTTTATTTTGATTTTCTATTTCCCTGAAACAGTTAAGTTCCCTACATATACTGATGGTGCTCTGACAGACAAAGCCGCCGGCGGCGTATCTTCCGGATCATTTCCAATCTCTAATATCTGCTCCAGCATATCATAGAAGTTTCCTGAAATCGTCACTTGTGAGAATGCCTCTGCCCTCTTCCCATGGCGTATCACAATGCCTTTGGAGATCAATGAGAATCTTCCCGTTCTCGTATCTACTCCCGCAAATGTTCCATCAATTCCAGTCACAAGAATCCCTTCCGCTACCGATCTCATCATTTCTTCTAATGACTTCCCTTGTCCGTCGCTTCTTCGCATCTCTACATTCGTGACTCCAGTTCCAATCTCCGACCTAAAATCTGATTTAAATCCATTTCCGGTACTCTGTTTTCCATCAGCTTCCTTGGCAGATGCATTATGATACAATGCCGTTTCAAAAATTCCTTCTCGGATAATATATTTCTTCTGCACCACAGTTCCTTCGTCATCAATGATCCTTGTTTCTCTTCCTCCATCCAGCTTTGGATCTTCTACAAGATCAATCCTTTCCGATGCGATTTTTTTCTTCTCCTGACCCTTAAGTCTACTCATACCATCCTGCATCACATCTCCGTAGAAGATTGGCAAATAGGCTTCGAGAATTTCTGCCATCACCTCATTTTTTAGAATTACTTTGTAAGTTCCTGATGAAAGCACAATACTGTGAAGACGAACTTTTGCCTCACCTGCCACCTTCTTTGCAAGCGCCTCCGGCGAAAAATCTTCTCCCGGTTTCCCATAGGCTCCACAATAAGCAGTCGCAACGTCTCCATCTTCCCTTGCAATCGCACTGATTCCCATATAGCGGTACTCCCCTCGATCCTCAAACCACTGCTGATCTGAACGATAAATTGCTGTCTCAGTTCTCTGATGATAGCAGGCACATTCATTCACCACACCTGCACCATTTTCTAACGCTGCATGCTCTGCACGTTTTAAGCTTCCCTCTACACACTGGATTTCTTCCAGATAAGGGCTCCCCTTCATGCATGGATCAATCTGCTTTTCTTCCTGATCCTGAGATTTCTCTGACTGCTCTGGCGCTTTTAGCCTTCCAACAATTTCCTTCGGGCTTTCCAGACTATTGGCATAAGTATAATATCTCTGTTCATTTTTCCACGCTTCCACAAATACCCGAAATTCCTGCGAGATGCTCTTTCGGTCTGTCTCCTGTGAAAATACATTAACCTCATATCCATACTGCTCCTGCAGATAAAACTGTATCCTACAAAAACCTTCCCATTCTAAAAGTCTTCTTAATTCTTCTGCTCTCTGTTTATTCTCCATGCTGATCATGATGCGTCACCTCCCACTGTCATCTCTGATACTCTGACCGTAGGCTGTCCGGCACTAATGTAAAGTGCACCGCTTGCAGCATAACAAAATCCCTGACCAATCTCGTAATCAGTTCCAACCATATCCACCTTTTTCAAAATATCTCCACCGGTTCCAATCAGTGTCACACTATGAACCGGCACTGTGATTTCTCCATGCTCGATCAAAAATGTCTCACTTGTATTAAAGTTAAATTCTCCAGTTGACGGCAGAACAGATCCGGCATTGATGCTCTTTACATAAATCCCATGTTCTACTCCTCCGATAATCTTTTCTACTGAATCGTCCCCTGGCGCAATGTAAGTATTTGTCATCCTTGAAGTCGGTGCAAAACGATAATTTTCTCTCCTGGCTGAACCTGTCGGTTCCATCTGCATCCGCTGTCCATTCAGGCGGTCAATCATGTATCCTTTTAGAACTCCATGTTCGATCAATACATTTTTTCTCACCGACTCTCCTTCATCATCTATACCAAGAGAGCCCCAGTGTCCTTCCATCGAACCGTCATCAATCAGCGTCACTTTCTCTGATGCAACCTTCTCTCCAATCTTGCCACAGAATTCAGACGCATTCTTTGCCACACTGGATGCTTCCAGAGAATGACCACATGCCTCATGGAAAAACAGCCCTCCAAATCCATTTCCAATCACAACCGGCATTCTTCCGGTCGGACATGGCTTCGCGTGGAGCAGTGCCTTTGCAGACATCGCAGCCTTCCTTGCATATGCCTCCACATCAATCTGATCATAAAATTCAAACCCTTTCATCGCACCCGGACCCACATAACTAGTCTGACATTCTCCATCTGCTTCTGCATAGGCAGTCAGGTGTAGTCTTGTTTTCATGCGATGATCCCGAGCAAATACCCCTTCTGTATTAGCAATCGTCACCCACTGATCCATATCAATGTATTTCGCTCTCATTTGTGTTATAGCGCTGTCTGTATCTTTTCCCGCACATATGCCTCTTCGCATCATTTCCAGCTTTCGCTCCATGCCAGCCTTTTCCCAAAAATGCTTCTGCCCTTTTCCTGTCTTTCTATCCACTGAAAATGATTCTCTTGGAATAGTTCCTTTTCCTCCGTTCCACGAAGACATTAGCTGAAAAATCCCTTTCTCACTACAATCTGATGTATGCAGATAAGTTGATTGCAGACCAGAAAAAATACGAATACCGACTCCTCGTTCCCTTCCCGAAGAACAATTTAAAATCTTCTCTCCAAGAAGAAGAATATCGCTTTTCTCCGTATCTTCATAGAAAACTTCTGCAAAATCACCTCCATGCGACACCGCATAGTCCAGTATTTTTTCAATAAGCGATTGATTCATCTTTATTTCTCCTTGTTCACATAATTCTGTTCACACAGATGACAGGCAACAAAATGTTCCGGCTCTACTTCTACCAGCTTTGGATTTTCCTTTGCACAGATTTCCATCGCATACCTGCATCTTCCTCGGAATTTGCATCCCGGCGGTGGATCGATCGGACTTGGAACCTCTCCTTCCAGCTTGATCCGCTCTTTTTTCTCTCCGCTTTCCGTATCGATATCTGGAATTGCAGAGATCAGTGCCTGCGTATACGGATGTAGCGGATGATCATATAATTCATGATTTCCTGCCAACTCGACCATCGATCCTAAATACATCACTCCGACTTTGTCTGAAATATGTCTCACCATCGAAAGATCATGGGAAATAAACAGATACGTCAGTCCAAATTCTTTCTGTAGTTGAATGAGCAGATTGACTACCTGGGCCTGAATGGAAACGTCAAGCGCAGAAATCGGCTCGTCACAAACTATAAATTTCGGTTCCACTGCAAGCGCCCTTGCAATCCCGATGCGCTGTCTCTGTCCACCGGAAAGCTCATGTGCAAAACGGTTTGTATATTCTGCACTCAACCCTACTTTATTCAACAGATCTGCCACTTTTTTTGCTTTCTCTTCTTCGGAAAATTTAAAATGTACGTTCATTCCTTCCGAGATAATTTCCCCGATCGTCATTCGCGGATCTAAGGATGCATATGGGTCCTGAAAAATAATCTGCACATTTTTCTTAAACTTTAATAATTCTTTCCCTTTCAGCTTTGATACATCTTTTCCCTCAAAGAACACTCTGCCCGAAGTCGGCTCATACAGTTTCATCATCGTTCTTCCACAGGTTGTCTTTCCACATCCGGATTCTCCTACAAGTCCCAATGTCTCCCCACGCTTCAAGGAAAGATTCACATGATCTACTGCCTTTAATGTCTGTTTTCGTCCGACCTTAAAATATTTACACAAATCCTTTACTTCCAGAATTGTATCTGCCTCTTGTAATGCTTTAACTGTCTGATCCATCTTCTTTCCTCCTGTCGTAGAATGATTTTACTTTTGGAGCATTTTTATGCTGCAGCCAGCAGGACACTTTATGCGTGTCACTGATACTGTATTCCTGTGGATTTCTCTCCTTGCAGATCGGCATACAATACTCGCATCTAGAAGCAAATGGACAATGATTCAACGGAAGAATCAAATCTGGTGGTGTCCCCTTCAATGCATACAGCTCTTTCTTCGTCTCCTTTTCCATCTTCGGAACAGAATTTAACAGCGCCCATGTATACGGATGTCTGCTCTCCTCAAAAATCTCCTTTGCAGTTCCTCGCTCGACCACTTGTCCGGCATACATCACCTGGATACGATCCGCAAAATTTGCAACAACACCAAGGTCATGAGTTACTAAAATAATCGCTGTGTTCATCTTCTCTTTCAGTTCACTCATCAGATCCATGATCTGTGCCTGAATCGTCACATCCAACGCTGTCGTTGGTTCATCTGCGATCAGAATCTTTGGATTACACGCAAGTGCCATCGCAATCATCACTCTCTGGCGCATTCCTCCGGACATCTCATGTGGATAATTATCGATCCGCTTCTCCGGACTTGGGATATTTACCATCCGCAGCATTTCGATTGCTTCTTCTCTTGCCTGCTTTTTATCCAGATGTTTATGAATCTTCAGACTCTCCATAATCTGCTTTCCAACCGTCATGGTCGGATTTAAAGAGGTCATCGGATCCTGAAAGATCATGCTGACCTCATCTCCACGAAACGAACACAATTCTTTCTGATTCATTGCAAGCACATCTTTCCCGTCACAGATAATCTTCGATCCTTCTTTGATTTCCGCAAACGGTGGCTTTAACAGCCTTAAGATAGATTTTGCAGTCACCGTCTTTCCACACCCAGATTCTCCTACAAATGCAAGTGTTTCTCCTTTGCTCAATTCAAATCCGACACCTCTGACCGCCTTTACTTCTCCTGCATATGTATGAAAAGAAACATGCAGATTGTCTACTTCTAATATTTTCTCTTTCTCTGACATTTCCATATCCTCCCGCTATTTTCTCTGTTTTGGATCCAGTGCATCTCTCAGTCCGTCACCAAGCAGTGTAAATGAAAGCATCGTAAGCGCGATCATCAGCGCCGGGAAAAGCATCTGGTATGGATAAAACATAAAGTTCTGCTGTGCTGCGGATGCAAGCGCTCCCCAGCTTGTATTTGGTGCCTGGATCCCAAGCCCGATGTAACTTAAAAATGCTTCTGAGAAAATATACCCTGGGATATCAAATGTAATTGCAACAATGATCAAACTAATCGTATTTGGAATCATATGCTTTAAAATCGTCTTAATTGGAGAAACCCCGAGTGCATTTGCTGCAAGAACAAATTCCTGTGATTTTAACTGAAGCATCTGTCCACGGACCAGTCTCGCAATCCCGCACCATCCGGTCAGCGTCAATGCCAACATCAATGTTCCGAGACTTTTGCTGTCTGTCACAACAGAAATCAAAATAACGATAATTAAATACGGAATACTCAGAAGAACTTCTACGATTCTCATCATGATATCGTCTACGATTCCTCCGAAGTATGCCGCGATTCCCCCATAAATACATCCAACCACGCTCGAGATCACCGCTCCGGTAATACCGATCAGCAACGATACGCGGCCCGCCTGCCAGACTCTGGCAAAAATATCTCTTCCGAGAGAATCTGTACCAAACCAATGCTTTCCACTCGGAGCCTGATTGATCGCATTTGTATCAATCTCCTCAAACGCATATCCACTGATCTTCGGTCCAAAAATGACCATAAAAGTCAGCAGCAGTAAAATAATCAACGCCACCAGTGCAATTTTATTACTTTTCAATCTACGCCACGCATCTTTCCAGTAGCTTACCCGCGGTCTTGCAAGCACTTCCGGCTCCTCATCCAAACCGATAATCTGAAACTTCTCCATTGAGATTTCCTCATTTGGATCAAATGTATTCCTCACTTCTTTTTCCATGTTTGTTTTCCTCCCCGACTATTTGATCCTGATCCTCGGATCCAGAATGCTGTAAGCAATATCAATAATCAACTGTGCGATCACGAATAATCCGGCGGCAAAAATAGTCGTTCCGATAATCATTGTATAATCTCTGTCATTGATGGAACTAATATAGTAAAATCCAAGTCCCGGTATTCCGAAAATTTTCTCCACAACAAATGCCCCAGTAAAAATTCCGGAAATCTGTCCTCCAAGAATTGTCAGACATGGAAGGAAAGCGTTGCGGAGTACATGATCCTTGATCACATGGAAACGGTCTACCCCTTTTGCTTCCGCAGTCAAAATGTAATCTTGTCCTAACACATCAAGCATATTAGATTTGACATATCTTGCATACGTTGCAATCGTTCCAAGACACATAACCGCTACCGGCAGAATAATATTTTCTGGTTTTCCCCATCCGGTTGTTGGAAGCACTTGAAACTTTACAGTAAATACATACTGAAGCACTGCTGCTAATACAAAGACCGGAACTGTAATTCCTATGATTGCAATAAACATCACAAGATAATCCGGCCACTTATTTCGGTTCAATGCTGCAATGATTCCGAGCAGCACACCGATCACTAACCCGATCAGAAGTGCCAGTCCTCCTGGAACTGCCGACACCTTTGAATTTGTCATGATTGTATCTGTAACACTTCTTCCTGGATAACGAAGAGACTCTCCCAACTCTCCTTTTGTAAGAAGATTCTTTAAGAAAATCCCATACTGTTCTGTTTTCGGTTTATCTAATCCATATTTCGCATAGTAGTTCTCTCTTGTCTGCTCCGGCAGATTCTTTGCCATATATGCTAATGGATCTCCCGGTATGCTATGCATTAAGAAAAATGTTGCTGACGTAATAATGAATAATGTCAGGATCATATAACTGATCCGCTTCAATATATACTTAGCCATGCTGTTTCTCCTTTATCCCTTTTATAACTGGAGGTTGCAGCTTTTGCGCCGCAACCTCCTATTGTGTTCATCTCTTTCTTTTCTGCTTCTATCTTCCGCTAATGTAAAGCTTCTTAGATCCCATTGTTGTAAATGGAAGTTTGGAAGTATTCTTAACATATTCATAAATGAAAGAATGTGAGCTTTCATTGACAACTGGACATAATGCACATCCTTCTTCAAAAAGAATCTTCTCTGCCTGCTGATATAACTCTACTCGCTTCTGTTCGTCCATCTCCACAGAAGCTTGATCAATCAGCGCATCGTATTCTGCATTCTCCCAGAATGTCGGGATTGATTTTGAAGTTGACTTCATTAAAGAAAGCATTGCAATTGGATCATTGTAATCAATTCCCCATACCATATAGCCCATCTGGTAGTCACCAGAATTTGTCTTAGACTGGAAAGTTCCCCACTCATTGGTATCTAACTCAATATTGACACCAAGTTCTTTTTTAAATACTTGCTGATAATATTCTCCGTAATTTCTGATCCACTGATTAGTATCTCCCAAAGTGAATTTTACTTTCAATTTAGAAGGATCAGATCCAAGTCCTAACTCTTCCATTCCTTTTAATAACAGTTCTTTCGGATTTTCAGATTCATACATTGCTTTCAGCGGCTCTTCTACCTGTTCTCTGTAAATTCCGATCTCTCCTGTTGACACTCCGTCTGGAACCCAGGAATACAACGGATCCATGGTGTCAAAGTAAATAGATTTTGCTACTTCTTCTCGATTGATTGCAAGTGTAAATGCCTTTCTGATATTTTCATTCGCAAACAATTCATCTTTTGTATTGAAGAAATGGAATCTTACGCTTGGTGTTACTGATTTTGTATAAACCACATCTTCTTTCGACTTAAATCTATCAATCCACTCCGGTGTTCCGCTATTGCATGTATCCAGTGATTTATTTTCAAATGAATTGTAAATCGCATTTTCATCATTCAAAATCTTATAGTTTACATTTTGAAGATGAACATTTTCTGCATCCCAATATTTCTCATTTTTTGCGAGAACAATCTCTGAGTTATGTGTCCATGTCTGAAGAACAAATGGACCATTTCCTACAATGTTGTCCTTTTCTGCACCATATGTTTCACCATATTTTTCCACAATATCTTTTCTCTGTGGGAACATTGCTCTCGTATCTGTTAAAGATAAGAAATATGGTGTTGGCGATTCTAATGTAATTTCCAATGTTTTCTCATCCAGTGCTTTTATTCCAAGCTCTGATACAGCTTTTTCTCCATTATTAACTGCCACCCCATTTTTAATGCATGTAATCAGATATGCATTTGGAGATCCCGCTTCCGGATCCAATGTTCTTGTAATTCCGTATACATAATCTTCTGCAGTTACCGGTTTCCCATCTGACCACTGATTCTCACGCAGCTTGAATGTCCAAACACTTCCATCTTCATTAGACTCCCAGGATTCTGCTCCTGCTCCAACTCTGACATTTTTTCCATCTTCTTCGTCCATACGTGTCAATGGCTCCATAATATTTAACAAAATACCATTTCCGTAATTATCATTTCCCTTGACACTGTCTAATGTGGAAGGCTCTGAAAACAGATATGTATTAAAATGCTGCTCCGCATCCAACACATCACCATTCACAGTCTTTTGTTCCCCTTCCGCTTTTTTGTCTTCCGAACCTCCTCCACAGGCTGCCATTGAGAAAGTCATCACACCTGCCAGCGCCAATGCCAGCAATCGTTTCATCTTCATAACCGTTCCTCCTTTTATGTGATCTATATGGTCATTTACTTTGTCTATATTTTATCATCCACTATATTTTTAGTCAATATAATCAAAAAAAGTCATGTAAAATATACTTTTTGCATATTTTACATGACTCTTTTTATATTATTTACTCTATTTTTTATTCACTTTCACCAAACAGCTCTGCGAACTTTTCTTCTGTTTTCCCATAATCACTCCGACAGCTCATCCGCAGATCAACAGCCGATGTAAGGATATTTACCAGCATCATTGGAACCGATGGTGTATTTAAAAATAACCTCGTCGCACTTGGTGCCAGCAGTGTCAGACTGCTATATGCCACAATCTCTGCACTTTCTACATTTGTCACCGCGCACACAATTGCCCCTAATTTTTTCGCATACACAGCAAGCTTATCTGTCATAAAATAATAGTCCGGAAATGAAATTGCAAGCACCAACGTCTCTCGGTCCATCATCGCCAACGCTGAGTGCACACTGTCATTTAACTCAGTATCTACTACAACTGCCCCGATCCCGATTCCTGCCAATCTCAATTTCAAGAACTCTGCAAGCAACTTTGAAACTCCTCGTCCACAGATCAAAATCTTCTTACTCACCAAAATCTGATCCGCAACGCGAAAAATCTGTTCGATATCCATCTGCTCAAAAAATTTCTGTGCCATGGCACTTTCTTCCTCACAGATTTCCTGCAAAAGCTTTTTCTCTTCTTCCCTGTCATAGTTCGGAACGTAACTAGATGGATATTCGTTTTCCTTATGCAGTTTGATCTTATTCTGCATACTGATGTATTTGCGGAATTCATACTTCACTTCATTAAAATTCGCATATCCAAATGCACTGCACGCATTCAAGATCGTCATCTCTGTCACTTGCGTCTCAGCACTTAACTCCTTCAATGTAATAAAAGACATCTTATCCACATGACTCATCATATACTCTGCAATCTGCTTTTGTTTCTTAGTCATTTCCGGATATTTTTCCTTTAACCTCTCAATGATATTCATCTTCACTACTCTTTTCTACAACTTCTCTACAAGCTCCAACTACCTGCTCACTATGCCTGTCCTTCTCGTCATAACAGTTTCCTGCGATATGCCACTTTCCCCCTCGTTCCACAGCAGTCCTTTGTTATCTGTAATGATTCCCAAAAACGTTGTGAGCACTTTCTTTCTTCATTCTACACTATTAGAAAGAAATGCGTCAATGACTCTTTGATGAATTTCCCCCTTCTTTTAAGAAGCGCGTCCTTCTTTCATCCGGATAACACGATCTGCAATTTTCATTGTAGACTGTCTGTGGGATACGAGAATAATGGTCTTATCTTTCTGTTGTTCTTTAAGCACTTTTAAAATCTCTGCTTCATTTAAGCTGTCTAGGTTACTTGTTGGTTCATCAAGAAGAATAACCTCACTATTATGCAGAAATGCTCTTGCAATTCCAATTCTCTGCCGCTCTCCGCCGGAAAGCTGATGATTTCCTTCTCCGATCACTGTGTCATAACCATTTGGAAGGCTTTCGATCCATTCATGGATATTTGCCTTCTTACATGCTTCCACCACTTGCTCATGAGTACTTCCAAGCCGTGCCAACTTTACATTATTTTCAATGGTATCTTCAAATAAATATGTATCCTGAATCACGTAGCTCTCCAGTGCGCGAAGACCTTTTGTACTCCACTCTTTGATCGGCTTGCCGGAAATGCTTATCTCTCCTTTCTCTGCATCCCAGAATCTCATCAGCAATTTGATCAAAGTTGATTTTCCAGAACCACTCTTTCCTACGATTCCAAGTATCCCATTCTTTGGAATTTCAAGAGAGACATCCGACAGGATCTGTTCTTCCTCCTCACCCTGTTTGTAAGAGAACGTAAGATCCTTTATGTGGAAGCCATCAAAAGAAGGTTCTGCTCCTTTTTCTTCTACCTCCTGGATCAGAGGCTCTTCTTCTAGCAGTTCCAATACCCGGTTACCACTCGCAAATGTGTGAAGCAGGTTATTTGCGAGATTGCTGAGTGCTGTCACCGGTCCGAAAGAGCCAAGCATCGAAATCGTACTGATCACAACCCCCTCTGTATTTAACATCCCTTTCTGGAAGAGATATACAGAAGTCATTAACATCAGAAACGAGAAAGCGAGAATCGCACAATCGCAGTTTGCTCTTGCTTTGCCCTCGCAGTTCTTTAATCTGCCCTGCAGTTTTGTCAGCGCTTCACTTTGCTGATCTATATTTGCCAATCGCTCTTCTCCACAATCGTATTGAATGACCTCTCGAAGACCTCGGATACTGTCAAGAAAATAAGTGTTGATCTCCCCGAACTGATTGCGATAGCGATTTCCATCCTCTTTTCCCATCTTACTTGTGATCATCGGAAGAATAACTCCGACTGTCACATATCCTGCCAAGGCAATTAGCGCAAGTGCCGGATGATAGCTGGCAAAAAAGGCAATCATCACCGCACAAGTCAACACAGCAATACAGACCGGCGAAATCGTATGTGCATAAAATACTTCCAAAAGTTCAATATCACTTGTCAGTATTGCAATCAGGTTTCCCTTGTCTTTTCCTTCCAGTTTCGCCGGAGCCAGTTTACGAAGTTTCTGAAATACTTTATCCCGAATCAGAGCCAGGAGACGAAATGCAATGTAATGGTTACCCGCCTGTTCCCCATAGCGGAGCGCTCCTCGAAGAACCGCAAGCGCTGCCACAACGATAAAAACGGTATGTAAGGACATTTTTGTCTGGACTCCCAGCACTCCGAGAAGACCGTATCCTCCCAGGATCGTAATAAATGTTGCACAGAGATACCCAATCACTCCAAGAATGACTGCCCCTGTCATAATCAGCCACATCGGTTTTACAAGTCCGATCAACTGCATGACGATTTTGATTCCACTTCTCCTCTTCATTATATTGCCTCCTCCCGATATTGCTCTAACGCTTTCTGCAGTTCATACATATCTGCATATGCGCCTTGTTTTTCAAGAAGTTCTTCCTGCGTTCCTTTCTCGATCACACAGCCTTTTTCCATCATATAAATCTGGTCACTGTCTGCCACATTGGCAAGGCGGTGTGTGATCTGAATTACCGTCTTCTCCTGCGCAAGATTTCTAATCAACTTCAAAATAATTTCTTCACTCTCTACATCAATATTACTTGTCGCCTCATCAAAAATATAGAGTGCACTGTCATGAAGAAGCGCTCTCGCGATACAAAGTCTCTGTTTCTGTCCACCAGACAAATTTGCGGCCTGCTCATCGAGCATTGTATCCAATCCGTTCTGCGTTTGGAAAAACTCATACAGATTAACTTTTTTAAGTACCGCAAGAAGCTTTTCCTCTGTTGCAGATGGATCTCCCATCAGCAGATTTTCTCTAACACTCCCCTTAAACAGATAATTTTGGAAAGATACAAGCGTCATCTGTTTCATGCGCTCCTTTACTGGGATCGTGCGAATATCCTTGCCACAGATCAGCACCTTTCCACTCTGCGCAGTCTGATACCCCATAAACAGTGATGCCAGTGTACTCTTTCCACAACCAGATGCACCGACAACTGACACAAGCGAACGAGAAGGGATGTCCACTATCACCTCTTTCAAAATCGGCTGTTCTTCCTCATAGGCAAATGTAACCTGCCTTGCCGAAACTGCATACGGCACACTGTCATTTTTTTCTCCAGCCTTCTCTCTCTCCTGCTTATCGTCCATATCCACTTCCTCTGCTTCCATATCCAGCAGCCGAAACATCTTATCGCTTGCCGCCATTCCATTCATCGCAATGTGGAAAAATGAACCGAGCAGCCGTAGTGGAATGAAAAATTCTGCCGCAAGCAAAATGATTGCCAACGCCTGCATCATATTTAAGTTCCCCGCCCACAGTTCCATACAGGAAAAAATAACTCCAAGCGCACTTCCCCCATAAGCGATCAAATCCATCAAAGTCACTGAGTTTAGCTGCATCGTCAAAACCTTCATTGTAATTTTCCGGAAATGTTCTGCATCTTTGTTCATCTCTTCATTTTTATAGCCATCACTTTGATAAACCTTCAATGTGGTCAGTCCCTGAATATTGTCAAGAAAATGATCTCCCAACTGCACATAACTGCCCCAATATTTTGCCAGTAATTTTTTTGCAAATTTCTGTATGGCAATGATGGAAGCCGGGATGATCGGTACACATAAAAATAGGATCAATGCAACTTTTACACTCATAAAGGAAACAAGAATAAAAAGCGTGATCGGAGCCAGCAGACTGTAAAATAACTGCGGAAGATATTTCCCGAAATATATTTCGAGCTGTTCCACGCCCTCAGCTGCCACCTGAAGAATTTCAGAAGTAGAAAATGTTTTCTCATACTTCTCGCCAACTTTCAAAAGATGTTCATAAATCCGGTGGCGCAGTTTCTTCTTTACATATTCGCTGGAACGATGGGAATACGCTGCCTCCAGCCTCAAAAACAGACGACGCGCTGCAATGACGCCGACAAATACTCCTATGCTCAAAATCAAGGAAATATTTCCTGCATTTCCTTTTACCACTTGCCAAAGAACATTGGAAATGTAAAATATGAGACAAATATTGCAAAGGAGCGCTGCCCATTGAAGCAGTACCTGCATTCCGATATACTGCTTTGTCTCCCCCATCTCTTTAATTAATCGCTTGTTGATCATCATGGTATATCATCCCTTTCTTTTCTCTTTTCTTTACCGTCTTGATCCGGCATGTAAAATAGTAATATTTCAATAGTATCAGACACAAAATGAAGGTTCGCCCATATACATTTTCCATCATAAAAAATGCAATCAGAAGAAAGATTGATGCAAATGTCAGTATCACCACTTTTGTCTTTCCTTCCATCTCCCGGTTCTTCACAAATCCTTCCAAATGATTCTTATATACCTTTGTCTGTCTGAACCACTGATCTACCCGTCTGCTTCCCCGGGTAAAACACACTGCCGCCAAAAGCAGAAACGGTGTCGTTGGGAGTACCGGAAGCACGATTCCTGCACAACCAAGCACAAATGCAAAAAATCCGATTGTCAAATAAATAAATTTCATCACATACCTCCTACATGAACGATGACTGCAATCACTGTGAGCACTGCAAGTATCCGATGCACGATCATCCATTTTTCCTTAAGAACCCGTTTCAATCCATAACTCAACCATAATAAGATCAGAAGTAGAAAACAGATTTTTCCACTGAACATTCCATCCAAATTTCCGGCTTTGATTTCTACAATTCCGTGAAGCAGCGAGACTACGATTATCCATACTCCCATTTTTTTATGTATTTTCCGCAAAAAACAATCCACACTCTTTCTTTGCTTTTCCTTGGATTTTTCTGAAAATCTAAGAATTCCAAGCGGATAAATAACACAGAGCAGTACAAATAATACTGTAGCTGTTGCTGAAAGCAATGTATTTAACATAATAAGCTCCTTTTTTCTATAATGCGAAGATTAATTTTGAATATAATTTTCAATATCATTTATATTACCATATGATTTCTCTGTTTTCAATATGATTTTGATATTTATTATCATTTGTACTAAAAAAAGAAAAGACAACAGGTCTCCTCTCGGATTTCCCGTTGTCTCCTCTTTTTTCTTTTATAAATAATTAATTTTTTCCTATCAAACTTATTCTTCCCAACGAATCACTCTTCCATTTTGGATTACTGCCTTGAGTGATAAATCTTCCCGAAGCAGCACAACATTTCCAGCTTTTCCTTCTGTGATAGAACCATACTTATCATAAAGTCCCACACTCTTTGCCGGATTCATCGTTGCTGCCGCTACTGCACTTTCAAGCGGAATCTGCATCTCTTTCACTGCCACGCGCATACAGTCTGCCAGATTTGTCACAGAGCCTGCTAACGCACCTCCTTCTACCAATGTGGCTCGATTTCCTCTCACCTGTACTGCCTGTCCTCCAAGTGTATACTCTCCATCTGGCATCCCAGTCGCTCTCATGCTATCACTGATCAAAACAACTCTGTCATCTCCAAACATATCGAAAGTAGTACGCACAACCGATGGATGGATATGTACTCCATCTGTGATTAATTCTACCATACAATGTGCACTGTCATGTGCCGCCCCGATCACTCCTGGTGCCCGATGTGAAAATGGAGGCATTGCATTGTACAGATGTGTGGCATGATTTGCTCCCAGATCGTATCCTTTCTTCGCAATATCATAATCTGCAAGTGTATGTGCAAAAGAAATATTGACTTCCTCTTTTAATTCCTCAATAAATTCCATTGCCCCATCTACTTCCGGCGCAATATCTACCAAACGATACAGTCCATTTGCAGCCTCCTGCAGTCTGCGAAACATCGCAATATCCGGCTTTACAATATGTGTGGATGCCTGTGCCCCTTTCTTTCCAGGGCTGATAAACGGCCCCTCCATATTGATTCCTGCAAGGTCAGCTCCTTCCGTTCCCTTATAATTTCCAGCAATCTTTGAAATCTCCATCAGTGTCTCCTCTGGAAGTGTCATTGTTGCAGGAACGATCGTAGTCACTCCCTGAGCTGCCTCGTATTTAGCAATCTCGGCAATCGCCTCCTCTGTCCCATCGCAGAAATCATACCCTACACAGCCATGAAAATGAACATCGACCATTCCCGGAATCGCATAACAACCTTCTCCATCGATCACTTCTCCGTCTGCCTCTTTTGCAAAAACTCCGTCTGCGATTGCAATCTCTCCTTGTTGAAACTGTTTTTCTTCTGTAAATACTTTTACATTTTTAATCTGCATTGTCCTTCTTGCAGAGTACGGCGCGCCATCAACTCACACCTTTGCGCGTCGGTTTCCCTGCGCCTCCTTCTTTTTTACTGTATGTTATTATACTACATGCAAAGACATCTATACAACATTTTCTCACATAGGAACACTATAAAAATGCTCAGCCTCTTGTGCATCGTTTCCCTTTTCCAATCATCCTTCCATCTTACAATTTCAGCTTCGCAAATGCATCTGCAAACGCCGTATTGACCGGCTCATCTTTCTGCTGCTTCAGATACCGCTGGACATCCTTCTTGCTTACCCCTGCACCCTCTTTGGCTCTCCGTGCCTTGAATGCAGACATCTTTTCCTTATGTCCACACGCGCATACAAACTGCTCTTCATCACCTTTTTTAATAATTTCCATCTTCTTGTGACAATTCGGGCATCTCGCATTGGAAATGCGGGCGATCACTTCTTTGTGTCCACAGGCTCTATCCTGGCATACAAGCATTCTTGCATTTTTCCCTTTGACCGCAAGCATCGGTTTCCCACACTCCGGACACTTCTTATTTGTCACATTGTCATGGCGGAATTTTCCATCTCCTTTTTTAATCTCCTCTATCAGCTCCTCCGTATAGTTCCTGATCTCCTCAAGAAATTTTTCTTTCTTTAGGCTCCCCTTTGCAATCGCTGACAACTTTCCTTCCCAATCTGCTGTCAGCTCAGGCTTCTTTAAGTCTTCTGGTACAAGCTCCAGAAGCTGCTTGCCTTTGGACGTAATATGGATTTCCTTTCCTTTTAGCTCCATCAAAAACGAAGAAAATAATTTATCAATAATATCAGCTCTCGTGGCAACCGTTCCAAGCCCTCCGGTCTCCCCTAGTGTTCTGGCAGCTTTTTGATCTCTGCTCTCCATATATCTGACCGGATTTTCCATCGCAGACAGCAGTGTCGCCTCGGTAAAATATGCCGGCGGTTTTGTCTTTCCCCTTGTCACAGCCGCCCGCTCCACCGGCAATCTGTCACCGGCTTCTATCGTTGGAAGAGACTGTTCTTTCAGTCCTTCCTCCGCCTCTTCTTCCTCATAGTCATAGACGGTTTTCCATCCTGCTTCCTTTACGATCTTTCCTTTTGCAACGAAATGTTCCTCACTGTTTTTTCCTGCATGTTCACCTGAAACCACCGCATGCAGTGTGGTCTGCTCATACTCAAACGGAGGGTAGAGCACACTTAAAAACCTTCTCACAACAAGATCGTAAATCTTTCTCTCCTCACTTGTCATATGTTCCAGCTGGACATACTGTTCTGTCGGAATGATCGCATGGTGGTCACTTACTTTTTTATCATCTACAAACGACTTGTTCGTGCGAAGCGGCTTCATCACAAGACTTCCTGCCAGCTTCTTATATGGCCCAACACTAATTGCGCGCAGTCTGTCCTTGATCGTATCTACGATATCCGTGCCAATGTATCTGGAATCCGTCCGAGGATACGTCAGCACTTTGTGATTCTCATAGAGTCGCTGCATGATATTTAACGTTTCCTTTGCAGAAAATCCAAATTTTTGATTGGCGTCTCGCTGCAGTTCCGTCAAATCATAAAGCCCCGGCGCATATTTCTTTTTCGCTGCTTTCTCCACCTTTTTCACAGACAGTTTCTCATTGGAAACAAAACTGCTGATAGTTTCTATCCGCTCTTTTGAAAACGACCGGAAACCTCCCGACTTTTGATCCTGCCATGTCCACTGAATCTTTCCCGCCTGCACCTGAAGACCATAATATTCCTGCGGGCGAAATGCGCGGATTTCTTCTTCTCGTTTTGCGATCATTGCCAATGTCGGTGTCTGCACACGCCCACAAGAAAGCTGTGCATTATATTTGCAGGTCAGCGCCCGTGTCGCATTGATCCCGACAAGCCAATCTGCCTCTGCGCGGGATACCGCTGCTGCATAAAGATCATTGTATTTTCTGCCGTCACAAAGCTTTGCAAATCCCTCCCGGATTGCCTTATCTGTCACAGAAGAAATCCAAAGGCGCTTGATCGGCTTTTTGCATCCCGCTTTCTCAAGAATCCATCTCGCCACAAGCTCCCCTTCTCTTCCTGCATCTGTTGCAATGACAATCTCCCCGATATCTTTCCGAAACAGCTGCTCCTTTACCGCACGGTATTGTTTCGCCGTCTTCTGGATCACAATCAGTTTCATCGGCTTTGGCATCATTGGAAGGACTTCCATCTTCCACTCTTTATACTCTTTGCTGTATTCCTCCGGATCTGCCAGCGTCACAAGATGACCGAGCGCCCATGTCACTACATACTTCTCTCCCTCTATCGCACCAGAAATATTTTTTGTACACTTTAATACACGCGCAATATCTCTCGCAACGGAAGGTTTCTCCGCGATTACTAATGCTTTCATTTTTTGCTCCTTTATCTTTATTTTTATCCATTATATTTTTTAACATAACCTCTTCTATTCTAACGTATTTTTTTGAAATCATCAAACAGATTTCTTGCTTCTTGCCCTGTTTCGTACTACAATACGAGGAAGCAAAACAGATTTTTCTGAAAAAGAAAGGATAGGATATGATAATGAATTTACACAATGTTATGCAAGAAATTCCTCTGTCCGAAATCAAACAGATTCAAATCGGGCATGCACAAGATCTGTCAGCTGCCACCGGATGTACTGTGATCTTATGTCCAGAAGGTGCAGCTGCCGGTGTCGATATCCGGGGTGGAGGTCCTGCCTCCCGCGAAACACAGCTTCTGAATCCAGTAGCTGCTGCTGAAAAGATTCATGCAGTGCTGTTAAGCGGCGGAAGCGCCTTTGGGCTTGACGCAGCAGGAGGTGTTATGCAGTATCTGGAAGAGAAGCATATCGGTTTTGAAACCGGCGCAGCAAAAGTTCCTCTCGTTTGTGCTTCCTGCATCTACGACCTGATTATCGGCGCTTCCAATATTCGACCTGACAAAACGATGGGGTATCAGGCTTGTGAAAATGCACAGGTTAATCTTCGCACAGATGGCTGTATCGGTGTCGGAACCGGCGCCACAGTCGGAAAATTCCTCGGTCCTGCATCTATGATGAAATCCGGTCTTGGTTCCTATGCGATACAGATTGGCGAACTAAAAATTGGAGCGATTGTTGCTGTGAATGCGCTCGGAGATATATTTGATACGCAGACCGGTATGCAGATTGCAGGTCCACTCCACGCCGCGTCTCCTGATATGCACACAGAACAAGCCGCGTCTGCCGACTCCACTGTTATGCTCTGTACAGAGGAACTGATCTGCCATCAATACAGCGGTCTCAAAAATCTTTTTACCGGAAATACAACGATCGGTGCAATCATCACAAATGGGAATTTTACAAAGACAGAGATGAATAAGATCGCTGCAATGGCGCAAAATGGACTTGCCAGAAGTATCAATCCGGTTCATACGACCGCAGACGGTGACAGTGTCTACGCGCTCTCCGTCGGAGATATCTCTGCAGATCTAAATGTAACCGGAACACTTGCAGCACAAGTCATGTCCAGCGCGATTACACGCGCCATTTACAGCGCAGAATCCATGTGCGGCGTGCCGTCTTATCAGGAACTTTTTTCCGAAAACAGGTTACAGAAATAACTTTTCTGAATCAAAAAAGCTAAAGATCTATGATTTGATTCTGCGTATCTTCCACAGTCTTAAATCATATTTCTTTAGCTTCTTTCTTGTCTCTATTGGATTCTGTTTTCTTCGTTTGGATAACGGATCTCCACCAGCATCAGACCATGTGCCGGAGCAGTCACTCCTGCAGCCTTTCTGTCTTTTGCCTCCAAAATTTCTTTCACTTTCTCAGGGGTATAAAATCCTCTTCCTACGCGAACCAGTGTTCCCACGATAATCCGAACCATATTATAGAGGAATCCGTTTCCGCTGATCCGGATCGTAATCTCCTCCCCTTCTCTCAAGACTTCCAGCTCGGTCACCGTCCGCACGGTATCTTCCACTTGTGTCCGCACATTACAGAAACTGACAAAGTCATGCTCTCCGACAAGATAATCTGCCGCCTGCCGCATCCTTTCTACGTCAAGATCGTAGGAAACAAAATAGTTTGTCAGTCGCTTGGTCGGAATTGGCGTCCGCGTATTGATAATATGGTATTCGTATGTTTTCTCACAATCGCAATACCGTGGATGAAAATCCGGGGCTACTTCCTCAGATTTTACAATCACAATATCATCTGGGAGTCTCTGATTTAATGCCATCGCGATCCGCTCCGGCGGGATGCTTGTCGCACTGTCAAACACTGCCACATTTCCAAGGGCATGTACCCCGGAATCTGTGCGGCTGGCGCCGATCACTGCAATATCTTCCCCAGTCAGTTTACAAAGTGCCTTATTGATCACTTCCTCCACTGTGATTCCATTTGGCTGTACCTGCCATCCACAGTAATTTGTCCCGTCATACGCAATCGTCAGTTTGATTCTCTTTTTCTGCATAACTCACCCTCTAAAATATCCACAGATGAAACGGCACATATCTTCCGATTCCAACAACGACGACAAGATAGACTGCCATCACTGTGTAAGACAGATAGTCCCGTGAATGATATACAAGCGGTTTCATCTTTGTTCTTCCATCCCCACCGCGGTAACATCTTGCCTCCATCGCCATTGCAAGATCATTGGCACGACGAAAAGCAGAGACAAACAACGGCACAAGGATCGGAATCATATTCTTTGCCTTTTGAATAATATTTCCACTCTCCAGATCTGCACCCCTTGCGATCTGTGCTTTCATAATCTTATCTGTCTCTTCCAGCAGAATCGGAATAAAGCGCAGCGCAATCGACATCATCATCGCGATCTCATGCACCGGAACATGAATCTTATTCAGCGGTCTTAATAGCTTCTCAATCCCGTCTGTCAACGCATTTGGCGTTGTTGTCAATGTCATGATCGTAGAACCTGCGATTAAAAATACAAGACGGATTGCCATAAATACCGCCGTGCGAAGTCCGCCTTCCGTGATTTTAAAAATCCAGACTTTGACTAATACGTCCCCTTCATTTGTCAAAAATAAGTTAAAAATCACTGTGATCATCAAAAGCATTACAACCGGCTTTAATCCTTTTACAATAAATTTGACCGGAACCTTTGACAACCAGATCACTCCGGCAAGAAAGCACCCGGCAATCACATATCCGAGTACACTCTTAAACAGAAACAAAGAAATCAAATACAGTAATGTACAAGATATCTTTACTCTCGGATCCAGGCGGTGCAAAATACTGTCCGCCGGATAATACTGACCTATTGTTATATCTCGAATCATCTTCTCACCTGCCCATCTCTGCTGCCTGCTTCTTTCTTCTCCCCGGATACCACTCGCAGAATCTCGTCTGCAGCCTCTTCCACCGTTGTCGCCTCGGATGATACCAAAATCCCATTTTCTCTCAAAGCATTCATAATATAAGTAACCTGTGGTGCCGCAAGCCCTACTGCTTCCAGCTCCTTGTAATGCGCAAACACCTCCCGCGGAGTTCCATCATACATCTTCTCTCCGCGATTCATCACAATGATGCGCTCCACATATTTCGCAATATCTTCCATACTGTGAGATACGAGAATGACCGTCATATCTTTCTTTTCATGGAGAAGGGCAATCTGATCTAAGATCTCATCTCTCCCTTTCGGATCCAGCCCTGCGGTTGGCTCATCAAGTACGAGTACCTGTGGATGCATTGCAAGTACCCCTGCGATCGCAACTCTTCGTTTCTGTCCGCCAGACAGATCAAATGGAGATACTTCATACAACTCTTCTGGAAACCCGACAAGTTTTAATGCCTCTCTTGCCCGCTCTTTACACTCTTCGGGAGACAATCCTTGATTTTTCGGTCCGAAACAGACATCTGTGATCACATCTGTCTCAAATAACTGATGTTCTGGATACTGAAACACAAGCCCCACCTGACTTCTCAGCTTTCGCAAGTCATACTGTTCCCCGTAAATATTCTCCCCATTATACTTCAACACCCCGCTCGTGGCCTTGATCAATCCATTGAAATGCTGGATCAGTGTAGACTTCCCGGAACCTGTATGTCCGATGATCCCTACAAACTGCCCGTGGGGAATCTCCAAATTGATATCTTTTAGCGCCTTTTTTTCATAGGCCGTCCCTTCACTATATGTATAATTGATATGTTCTAATGTAATTGACATAATTCTTTCACCAATTCCTCTGTCTTTAAAATGCCGTTTGCAAGCGGCAGACCTCTCTGCTGCAATTCATAGGCAAGCAGCGTGACCTGCGGCACATCCAATCGATATTTCTTTAATTCCTCTACCCGGGAAAAGATCTCCCTCGGTGTTCCTTCCATCACAACATTTCCCTGATCCATGACGATTACCCGGTCAGCATCAACTACTTCTTCCATATAATGTGTGATCAGAATCACTGTCACTTTCTCCCGACGTCTAAGTTCTTCCACGGCACGCAGCACTTCTTTACGCCCATTTGGGTCAAGCATCGCAGTCGGTTCATCCAGTACAATACATTTTGGCTCCATTGCCACAACTCCTGCAATCGCAACGCGCTGTTTCTGCCCTCCAGATAATTTATTCGGGGAATGATGCCGATACTCGATCATCCCAACCGCCTCAAGACTTTTCTCAACACGTTTCCAGATCTCCTCTGTGGGCACTCCAAGGTTCTCTGGACCAAATCCGACATCCTCCTCTACCACGGTTCCGATGATCTGATTGTCTGGATTCTGGAATACCATCCCCGCAGACTGTCTGACCTCCCACAGATTATCTGGTTCTTTCGTATCTCTGCCATTTACCCACATCGTACCTTCTGTCGGTGTCAGGATCGCATTCATATGTTTTGCCAGTGTAGATTTTCCTGAACCATTATGACCAAGGATCGCAACAAACTCTCCCGGCTCCACATGAACATCGACCGCATTGATCGCCCGATGACTTCCGATTATATTTCCTTCTTCGTCTCTTTTTTCATATTCATATACAAGTTTCTCTGTCTGAATCATTCGCATGGCTGTTCCTCGCTTTCTACTCATTGTTGCCAGCTGCCTTTTATTGTACTGGAAGCCAAGTCGTATTGCAAGAGAAAAAGCTGCCCACCGGTTGTTTTGGTGTGCAGCTCTTTTCTTCATTTCCAAAGATATTTCTTATCTTTTCTCTGGTTCCGGATACTCTGTTCCCATTGTATCTACAGTCACTTTCTTCATTCTCTGTGTCTCCAACGGACGGTCACTGTAGTCTGTCGCTGTCTCTGCGATCTTATTTACGACATCCATGCCATCTGTTACCTTTCCGAATGCAGCATAAGATCCGTCTAAGTGCGGAGAAGTTTCGTGCATAATAAAGAACTGTGATCCTGCAGAATCCGGATGCATTGCTCTTGCCATAGAGAGAACTCCCGGCTCATGCTTTAAGTTATTTGTAAATCCATTCTGCTTAAATTCTCCCTTGATCTGATATCCCGGGCCGCCCATTCCTGTTCCGTCCGGACATCCTCCCTGGATCATGAATCCACGGATCACTCTGTGGAAGATCAGTCCGTCATAAAATCCTTTCTGTACTAAAGAAATAAAATTATTCACTGTATTTGGTGCGATCTCCGGATATAATTCTGCCTTGATCACATCTCCGTTTTCCATCTCAAATGTTACGATTGGATTTGCCATAATCTGTCTCCTCTTTTCTCTGATTTTTGCCGGCCTCTCCCCGGCTCTCCAGTCTTTTTCTGACTCTTCTTTATTGTAACGAATTCTTTTCCCCGCGTAAACCCCTTTTCACACAAGTTCGTCAAACAATAAACTTTTATTGCCGTCCGCTCTTCCACATGTTATACTGAAAAAAACGTACTGATCATAAAGGAATTCCTGAGTGAAAAGGCGAAGAGGACAACAAAATGACTGACCGTATACGGTATCCTTCTTGAAACTGTGCATGATACCATATGGAAAACCCTCATCAGACTTTGCCTTCTCGCAGAGTCTTTTTTTCTAAAAAGATCACATCACTCTTCCTCAGCTATCCCGATATGATACGATTACCACATAAGAATTACAGGAGGTCTTTATGGAACAAACACCTACCAGAATCGCTCTGATCGGTATTGTCGTGGAAAACAGCGATTCTGTCGAACAGCTCAACAGCCTGCTCAGCCAGTATGGCAACTATATCATCGGAAGAATGGGAATCCCTTACCGTGAGAAAAGCCTCTCCATCATCAGCATTGCTATGGATGCACCCAACAACGTGATCAGCGCCTTATCCGGGAAAATCGGAATGCTTCCCGGTATTTCCAGCAAGACAATTTATGCAAAGACAACTTCCGCGGAACTTTAAGAAAGGCAGTATTTTCTATGAATAAAATAGCAGAACAAACTTTGATCACCTTGATCGATCAACTGCGTGACACCCATCTCCTCTCGAAAGAAGAGTGGATGTTTCTGATTGAAAACCGCACCCGCGATGTGAGCGAATATCTATTTTCACAGGCACGCGAAGTTAGGCACCAACATTATGGACATGATGTGTATATCCGCGGTCTGATCGAATTTACAAACTATTGCAAAAATGACTGCATCTACTGCGGCATCCGGAAAAGCAACCTAAATGCGTGTCGCTACCGACTGAGTGAAACAGATATCCAAAACTGCTGCCGTACCGGATATGAACTGGGCTTTCGCACCTTTGTCCTTCAAGGCGGAGAAGATGGCTGGTTTACAGATCAAAAAATCATCTCTCTGATCGAGAAGATTAAAACAGACTTTCCGGACTGTGCTATCACACTCTCCATCGGCGAAAAAGAACGAGAAAGTTATCAGGCATTTTTTGATGCTGGGGCGGATCGTTATCTTCTGCGGCACGAAACATATAATTCCACCCACTATGGCAAACTGCATCCACCGGCACTGACCGCCGCCCACCGGCAACGCTGTCTGTATGATCTGAAGGAAATCGGCTATCAGACCGGAACCGGATTTATGGTCGGCTCTCCTTACCAGACTGCCGAGCATCTCGCAGAAGATATGCTGTTTATCCAACAACTGAATCCACATATGGTCGGAATCGGACCTTTTATTCCGCACCATGATACCCCATTTGCCGCACAGCCGGCCGGCACGCTGGAACTGACCTTATTTATGCTCGGACTTCTGCGACTGATGATTCCAAAGCTTCTGCTGCCTTCGACAACTGCGCTTGGAACGATCGATCCAAACGGAAGAGAGCTTGGTATTCTTGCCGGAGCAAATGTCGTTATGCCAAACCTTTCTCCAACCGATGTGCGAAAAGATTATGCGCTCTACGACAACAAAATCTGTACGGGAGATGAAGCTGCTGAATGCCGGCACTGTATGGAAAAGCGGATGGAGAAAATCGGCTACCATGTTGTCGTAGCCCGCGGAGATTCTTTGAATACCGAAACAATCCCACCAGTAAACTAATTGCATGAACTCATGCCAAAACTATCATATTCAAGAGGAGGAACATCACCATGTACGATGTCAGATCAAAAAATCCAGAAGAATTTATCAACCACGAGGAAATTCTGGAAACCCTCTCCTATGCAGAGGCAAACAAACATAACGTGGAACTGATCGACCAGATCATTGCAAAAGCCAAAGAACGAAAAGGGCTCTCCCACCGGGAAGCTGCCGTTCTTCTTGACTGTGATATCGAAGAGAAAAATGAAGAAATTTATGCACTTGCAGAACAGATCAAAAAAGATTTCTACGGAAACCGTATCGTCATGTTTGCGCCGCTCTATCTGTCCAACTACTGTGTCAACGGATGTACTTACTGTCCGTACCATTTAAAGAACAAGCATATCGCAAGAAAGAAACTGACGCAGGAAGAAGTCCGTCAGGAAGTGATCGCGCTCCAGGATCTCGGTCACAAACGTCTGGCGCTGGAGGCCGGGGAAGATCCTGTGAACAATCCGATCGAATATATCCTCGAATGTATTGACACCATCTACAGCATCAAACATAAAAACGGAGAAATCCGCCGTGTCAATGTCAATATTGCGGCAACAACGGTAGAAAATTATCGGAAACTGAAGGCAGCAGGAATTGGAACTTACATTTTATTCCAGGAAACCTATCATAAAAAAAGCTATCTGGAGCTGCATCCGACCGGACCAAAACACGACTATGACTACCATACTACCGCGATGGACCGTGCAATGGAAGCAGGTATTGATGATGTCGGAATCGGTGTGCTGTTCGGTCTTGACAAATACCGCTATGAATTTGCAGGACTTCTGATGCATGCAGAACATCTGGAAGCTGCATACGGTGTGGGTCCTCATACGATCAGTGTGCCGCGCTTATGTCCAGCCGACGATATTGACACAAATGATTTTGACAACGGGATCAACGATGATATTTTTGCAAAACTTGTGGCATGCATCCGCATTGCAGTGCCTTATACCGGCATGATCGTATCTACCCGCGAGAGTCAGAAATCCCGCGAGCGTGTTCTGCACCTTGGAATCTCCCAGATCAGTGGCGGCTCCAAGACAAGTGTAGGCGGATATGCAGAGCCGGAACCTGAAGAAGAAAACTCTGCACAGTTTGACCTCAGTGATACAAGATCACTCGATGATATTGTCAAGTGGCTGATGGAAATGGGATACATCCCAAGCTTCTGTACTGCCTGCTACCGGGAAGGCCGCACCGGCGACCGTTTCATGTCTCTTTGCAAATCCGGTCAGATCCAGAACTGCTGCCAGCCAAATGCACTGATGACACTGAAAGAATACCTGACAGACTATGCTTCTCCTGCGACAAAAGAAGTCGGAGAAAAACTGATTTTAAAAGAACTGGAGCAGATTCCAAATGAGAACGTACGCGCAATCGTTATTGACCATCTACGCGCGATTGAAGAAGAAAATCGGAGAGATTTCCGTTTCTAGCATCTCTCAAACGTACCGCTTTGGTCCCTGATACTTTTTCTTTGTAACACGATACTCTACTTATCATGGAAAGGACTGTAACTGACATGAGTTTAAATGCAACCCCTTCCTCTGAACGCCTACATATCGGAATCTTCGGGAAACGAAATGCCGGAAAATCCAGCCTGATCAACGCACTGACCGGTCAGAATCTCGCAATCGTCTCCGACATCAAAGGGACAACAACGGATCCGGTATTAAAATCCATGGAGCTTCTCCCGCTTGGTCCTGTCGTACTCATCGACACTCCGGGACTTGATGACCACGGACCACTCGGAGAGCTGCGCGTTCAGAAGACCTACCAAATGTTAAATAAGACCGATATTGCCATCCTTGTTGTGGATAGCACCATCGGAATGACGGAGGAAGATCTCGCTCTTCTGGAACAAATCCAGAAAAAACATATTCCCTATGTCATCGCATTCAATAAATGTGATCTCTGCTCGGCTAGCGAATCCCAGATGCCAGGTATGACTACAGGCACCTCGAAAAACGGATCAGCTATTTCTATCAGTGCTGCCTCCGGATTTCAGATTTCTGCACTCAAAGACCTGCTCGGCGCAATCCAGCCAAGCGAAGAAACAAAATTTCCGATCGTCAGCGATCTGCTCTCCCCCATGGATCTTGTGATTCTCGTGATTCCGATCGATGCCTCTGCACCAAAGGGACGTCTGATCCTTCCACAGCAGCAGACCATCCGGGATATTTTGGATCATCATGGGCGTGTGCTCTGCGTACAGGATACGGAGCTTCGCCAGACATTAGACGAACTGTCTGTCAAACCACGAATGGTCATCACCGACAGTCAGGCTTTTGCTCAGGTAGACCGACAGACGCCAAAAGATATCCCCCTTACTTCTTTTTCAATCTTGTTTGCAAGACATAAAGGGAATCTTTCCACTGTCGTAAACGGCGCACATATTTTAGATTCTATTTCTGACGGAGACAAAATACTGATTTCCGAGGGATGCACGCACCATCGGCAATGCGAAGATATCGGCACTGTGAAACTTCCACGCCTGATCCGCAGCTATACAAACTGTGAACCGGAATTTCACTTTACAAGCGGCACGGAATTTCCAGCTGATCTATCCCCATATAAGCTGATCATCCACTGCGGTGGCTGTATGCTCAACGACCGTGAGATGAAATACCGGATCGCCTGTGCCGAAGATCAGAATGTCCCAATCACAAATTACGGGATTGCGATCGCACAGATGAAAGGGATCCTTTCCCGCAGCATTGAATTATTTGATTTCTCTTAGTATTTTATTGTACAACAAACATCTTTTTCATATTTTGTGCAATACAAAAAGAAGAAACATCGTCGCCTCTCCCCAGAGGTTTCGCGGTTTCTTCTTTTTACATATTTGCCTCTTTTTACTTTATGCCACTTTTCTCCCTATGTTTACGGATTGCAAAAAATAGGCCTGCTCGTTCTGTACGGATTACTTCTCTTCGGTATCTCTCCGATTTCCTATCCTTCCATGTGTGCGTCAAATTCTGCGTAATGCTTTTTGAAAATATGTCCTCCCACATATCCTGCCAAGATCCCGCCTGCTACACCGATGGCTAATGCAAGGATGACTTTTACCGGTGAATTGAACGCAAATGGTGCGATCAATCCCGGAATCGGTGATGCTGTTCCCGGCGCATTACATACAATTCCAAGGAGAGATGCCCCAATACCTGCAATTCCTCCTCCAAAGAAATTAGATCCATAAATTGGGATCGGGTGTTTCGTCACAATGTGTGCCTGTGTCAATGGCTCTACCATAACTGCGATCGTACTGCTCTTATCCCCTAGTTTAAGCATTTTGAAAATCATTCCGTTTGTAAATGCCCCACCGACACATGCGATACATGCAATTCCCATCGGAAGTCCGGTCAGTCCAAGCATCGCCGTCAACGCCATAGAACTAAGCGGTGAGGTACAGATCATTTTCATCAAGCCTCCGAGCATAAATCCCATCAATACCGGTGACTGATCTGTCGCTGCTGTGATCATAGATCCGATGTGTTCCATCGCTGCATTCACAACTGGATCGGAAATATATGCAATTCCTCTTGCCAGCGGTGCCACACAGAGCGCTCCGACAATCACATCCAGCCCTGTCGGTAAATATTTCTCAAGAAGCGGTGCAACAAATCCAACTACATATCCTGCAATAAATCCCGGTAAAATTCCATATCCTCCCAGCGCTGCCCCCGCAACAACTGCGTATACCGGATTTACTCCCATCATGATCGGTACCATGATCGCTGCTGCAACTCCACCTAAGCTTCCGGCTGTACTTCCTACTTCACCTAGAAAGCTGACTCCCAATAAGTCGCCCGAAATATATCTGTGTACTGCCTCCACAAGAAATGTAGCCACCGCTGCACTTGCCATTCCGGACATCGCCTCTGATCCTTTCGGTGCCTTCATACTAAACAGCGAAAATGCCGCCAGTGTGACTAACAACAACCCTAACCCTGATATTACTGCCATTCTTTTGCCTCCTCTTTCTTTTGCAGTTCCTGTTCCCGGAAAATGCGAACAAAAAAAGACACAGACAAACAAAGCACGCCTATACTTTTGTTCATCTCTGTCCTCGAACCTGAAAGTTTCCTTATGTTTTACTTCAATTATCATTCTTAACTTCCGTATTTGATAAGTTTCTTCTTCGGTACGCATACTCGCGTTCTCCAGAGAGCTCGTCCAAATTCAATCCTTTTGCCTGAGAGCTTTGGTACTCCTTTCCCCTTCGGCGCCACATCGGTTTCCCGTGTAGTCTCTCTCGAATTTATCATCCGACTCTATAAACATATTTACATTCTATATACATGTGATGATACTGTCAATCAATTTCCCCTTTCACTTCGTCTTTTTGTATATTCTTCATAGTTTCATTTATCATATTTTGGTTATTTTGCCATATCTCTTTTGTGCTATCCGACGATTTTTTCACTCTCTTTTTACACTTTTGGAATCCGACCCTCTTTTCTATCCTTGGAACAGTTCCTCGCAATCTCTCAACAAATTCTGCTCCCGGTTCTTTATTTTCCTGCTCCTTTTATGCTATACTATAAGTAGTTATGCAAAAAATCTCTCAGGAGGATAGTTTATGAACTTTTTAAGTATATTTGATGTGATCGGCCCTAACATGATTGGTCCTTCTAGTTCACACACGGCTGGCGCCGTATCGATTGCACTTCTCGCAAGAAAAATGTTTCCGGAAGAAGTGAAAAAAGTAACGTTCACCCTTTATGGCTCTTTCGCCAAAACTTACCACGGACATGGAACTGACCGCGCGCTGCTGGGGGGAATTCTCGGTTTTTCTACCGATGATGAACGGATCCGTGATGCGTTTTCCATTGCAACTGAGCGAGGTGTGGAATACGAATATATCATTGATGAGAAAACGATGACGAATCACCCAAACACTGCCGACATTGATCTTGTAGGTGTGACCGGGCATACCTTATCGATCCGCGGCGAATCGATTGGAGGGGGCAAGATGAAGATTGTCCGGATCAACCAGATCGATGTAGAGTTCACGGGAGAATACAGCACCCTCATCGTCAGTCAGACAGACAAACCAGGCGTAGTAGCCCACATTACCCAGTGTCTGAGTGAAGAAAATGTAAATATCGCATTTATGCGTCTCTTCCGCGAGGACAAAGGCGCCAATGCATTTACCGTTGTAGAATCCGATGAGACGATTCCATCGTCTGTATTAGAGAAAATCAAAACACATGAGCATGTATCTGATCTGATGCTCATTCAGATGTAGGAGGAGACATTATGGATTTTTATTCAGGACAAGATTTATTAGATTTATGTCAAAAAGAAAAGATATCAATCTCTTCTGCCATGAAGCAGCGCGAGATTACTATGGGCAGTCTCTCTGCCGAAGAAATTCATACAAAACTGGAGACGGTGCTTGTCATCATGAAAGATTCCGTTCATAAGCCTTTAAAAGAACCAGTCCGCTCCATCGGCGGTCTCCTCGGCGGAGAAGCAAAGAAAGTAGCAGAGCATTCCTCCTCCCCAAACAGTGTATGTGGTTCCATGCTATCAAAAGCAATTGCTTACAGTATGGCTGTTCTTGAAGTCAATGCTTCCATGGGACTGATCGTTGCAGCACCAACTGCCGGTTCTTCAGGCGTGTTGCCAGGTGTCCTGCTCGCTCTGGAGGAAGTACATGCCCTTCCGGATAACAGCATTTACGACGGTCTTCTAAATGCAAGCGCGATTGGTTATATCTTAATGCGAAATGCCTCTGTCTCCGGTGCGGAAGCCGGATGTCAGGCAGAAGTAGGCGCGGCCTCTGCAATGGCTGCCAGCGCTGTCGTTGAAATCATGGGGGGAACTCCTGAGATGTGTCTTCACGCTGCCAGCTTTGCACTTTCCAATCTGCTCGGACTCGTCTGCGACCCAATTGCAGGTCTTGTAGAATCCCCATGCCAAAGCCGGAATGCGATCGGTGTCGCAAATGCGATCACCTGTGCAGAACTCGCGTTAAGCGGTGTGAAACATCCGATTCCATTTGACGAAATGGCAGAAGCTATGCACCGTGTCGGGCAAAGCCTTCCATTCGAACTGCGGGAAACAGCTATGGGCGGATGCGCCGGAACACCAACCGGATGTGCGCTTGGATGCAGTATTTGCGGAAAATAGAACTAGATTTTCTGAAAAAGGCAGTTACAAAATGATTTTTTCCATTTTGTAACTGCCTCTTCTATTACAGACGCCTTATATATTCTTATCTTTTTCTATTCCTTCTGAAGACTATCCTTTTTTCTTCGACTCCTCCTGCTCAAGCGGACCTATACTCCTTGCACTTACAATCGAAGAAAATACGATCTGTGTCTGTGTCTTTCCATATTTCTGAAGCGTTCCAACAAACCGATCTAATTCCATGGTACTTGGGAACAGTACTTTGATCAACATAGAGTAGGCTCCTGTAATATGATTGCACTCTGCCACATTCCGAACCCCCCGGATAAATTTGCAAAATCCATCCTTTTGTTCCGGTTTTAACTCCATATTGATAAATGCAGTAATATGGTATCCCATCTTCACCGGATCTGCGATCATTGTATATCCACAGATGACATTCTCCCGCTCCAATCGCTCTACCCGCGCTGAAACTGCAGGAATAGACAAGTGTACTTCCTGTGCGATTGCCTTCAGTGGTATTCTCGCATTCTTCTGCAGCATATTCATGATCTCTCTGTCTATCTGATCCATCATCCTTCCTCCTTCCTGCCATTATAGAGAACTTCTCAAAGAATTACAATCCTTTCTACTAATTTTGCCAAAAACTTTCCCCTAAATCTTTCTTAAAAAAATAAAGTTTTTATCGTTTCATATTAACATTTCTAACTACTTATACTTTATTTTTTCTTTCTTTTCACACTTTTTCTCTTCTCCTTTTCTCCTTTCTCTGCCCGTGTTATATATAAGTCAGAAGAAATTTGTCTGTAAGTATATGTTACCAGCAGACAGCATTTTGAAAGAGATTACGGAGGAAAGAAACTATGAAAACAAGATTAGAAGCTGATTCTATAGGTATTTTAGAAGTCCCTGCTGATGCGTATTATGGAGTACAGTCCCTTCGCGCCAAGCACAATTTTCCCATTACAAGCAGACCACTCCATCCGGAGTTTATCAAAAGCATCGTCATTTTAAAGAAGGCTGCCGCACTTACAAATGAAAATGCGGGCGAACTTTCCAGCGAAGTGTCCGAAGCGATCTGCACTGCCTGCAACGAAATTTTAGAGGGGAAACTTTTTGATCAGTTCATCGTAGATGCCATTCAGGGTGGTGCCGGAACTTCTGCAAATATGAATGCTAACGAAGTTATTGCTAATCGTGCTGACGAATTACTTGGCGGAACAAAAGGTTCCTATCAGCATGTACATCCTAATGACCACGTCAATATGGCTCAGTCTACAAATGATATCATTCCAAGCGCCGGAAAACTAACCGTATTAAAACTGCTTGTTCCTCTTTTCAGAGAACTGGAACGGCTTTTGAATGCACTGTTAGAGAAATCAAAACAATTTGACCACATTTTAAAAATGGGACGTACACAGCTTCAGGATGCTGTGCCGATGCGACTCGGTCAGTCTTTCCATGCTTATGCTTCCGTGATCCAAAGAGATATCCATCGTCTGGAAAACGCTCAGAAAGAAATGTACCGCCTGAATATGGGAGGAACTGCCATTGGAACTGCAATCAACGTCAGCCACTCCTATTTACAGCATATCTGCCCGAAAATTGCAGAACTGACTGGACTTCCGTTCGCATCCGCAGATGACTTGTTTGATGCGACACAGAATCTGGACGGATTTGTGACGGTCTCTTCCTCTTTAAAAACTTGTGCCGTCAACTTATCCAAACTTTGTAATGACCTTCGCCTTCTGAGCAGTGGTCCACGCACTGGTTTTGCCGAAATCACGCTCCCGCCAAAACAGAACGGTTCCTCGATTATGCCTGGAAAGATCAATCCAGTCATTCCGGAAGTCGTATCTCAGGTCGCATTTAACATTATCGGTAATGACTGCACGATCACGATGGCTGCGGAAGCGGGACAGTTAGAATTAAATGCCTTCGAACCGGTCGTCTTCTATAATTTATTTGAATCGATTGAAACCTTGACATCAGCAGTACAGACTCTGACAGATAACTGTATCCTTGGAATTACCGCAAATGAGAAGCACTGTGAAGAATTAGTCGATGCAAGTGTTGGAATCTCCACTGCATTATGCCCAACGATCGGTTACAAACCTTCTGCTGAGATTGCGAAAGAATCTTTAAAGACTGGAATTCCGGTTCGCAAACTCGTCATCGAAAAAGGGCTTCTATGCCCAAGTGAAGCAGATGTGCTGCTTAATCCATTTACGATGACCGAACCACAATAATCTTTGCACTCTAGAAAAATATGACACAAAATTATAAGAAGGATTTGGCAAAATTCCAAATCCTTCTTATGTTACATTCTTATATGAAAAAGAATGGAGATATTCCCCGCCAGATGAATCATCTCAATTTACAGCTGAATCTGTGCAAATACTTCCCCGATTGGCCTGCGGATACAAAGATCTGCCTCCACAGTTCTCGCTGTCTCACTTTTATTAATGACCACAAGATATTTTCCACGGAAATAATCAATAAATCCAGCTGCCGGATAAACAACAAGGGATGTTCCCCCGATGATCAGCATATCTGCCTCGCTGATCGCCCGGATCGCACGCCGGATCACACTGCTGTCCAAGCCCTCCTCATACAGAACAACATCCGGCTTAATGATTCCTCCACAGATACATCTCGGAATTCCTTCTGCTTCCTTCACGGTGGCTGCGTCATAGAACTTTCCACATTTCTGACAGTAATTTCTATGAATGCTTCCATGCAGTTCCAGCACCTGTTCACTCCCCGCTTTCTGGTGCAAACCATCGATATTCTGCGTGATCACCGCAGTCAGTTTCCCCACATGCTCCAACTGTGCCAGCTTTTCGTGGGCTGGATTCGGCTCCGCCTCCAGAAACATCATTTTCTCCTTATAAAATTCATAAAATGCCTCCGGATTGCGCACAAAGAAACTATGGCTCACAACCTGCTCCGGGGTATACTTATAATTTTGCTGATACAGCCCGTCTGCACTTCGGAAATCAGGAATCCCACTCTCCGTAGATACCCCTGCGCCGCCGAAAAATACAATTTTTTGACTTTCATCGATCATCTGCTGTAACCGCTCTATCTCGTGTCTGCTTTCCTCTTCCACGAGCATTCCTCCTATTCCTTTTTCTCTCCCTGCTCAATCGGATATTCTCTAAAAAATTCCGACAATTTATCCAGTGTCTTTAAAAGCACCGGCAGTTCCTCTTCCCCGAGACAATTGATCACTGCCTCTGTCATCTTCCGGTGGAATTCCTGATGGTGATAAAATGCCCGCTCTCCCTTTTTGGTCAGACGGATATGAACGACACGCCTATCCTGCTCACTCCGCTCTCTGACTGCATATTTCTTATTCACAAGACTGTTCATCGATGTCGTAAGTGATCCTGCGGTAATATTCAGTTTTTTTGCAATCACAGACATCGTACTTCCTTCCCCCAGCCCGATTGCTTCGATGATATGCATGTCATTGTTACTGATATCTTTGTATTCTTCTGTGATGATTGCCTTTTCTTCCAGCTCCCATATTTCATTAAACAAATGAACGAGAACATGATTGATTGTTTCATATGTATTCACTGTCTCCGGCTCCTTTACCAACATCTTGTTTTTGTCTGCTGCCGACATTCTTATGTTGATATTATACACACGGATTCATCAAAGAAGCAATGACTTCTTTCACGGTTTCTATTTTTTGTGCCCGGTAAGCATATGCTCCACAAAACAGCAGCGCATGTTCAATATCGCCCTTTGCCGCCGCGATCAGCGCATCCGTAATACAATAAGGAATCTCCTGCGGTCTGCAATTTTTAATACATCCATGACACGGACTGTGAGGGATCTGCTCCCCCGCCATCACTTTCTTCATAAACGAGTTTAAAATCGCACGTCCCGGCATTCCCACCGGACTTTTCACAATAACGATATCCTCTTCTGTTGCATTTAAATATGCTTCTTTATATCGTTGATCGGCATCACATTCTTTTGTTGTCACAAATCTTGTCGCCACTTGTACACCATCCATACCAAGTGCAAGCGCCCGATTTACATCACTGTGATTCTCAATTCCACCTGCCAAAAACAGAGGAATCTTCTTTCCATAGCGCTCTTCGTATTCTCGGACAACATTCTTGATCTTTTTGATTTCCCCGGCATAAGTTTCTACATCATAATATGTAATCTGTTCCTTTGTAAATCCGAGATGCCCTCCGGCAGACGGTCCTTCGATCACAAGCACATCTGCCGTTCGCTGATATTTCTTATCCCAATATTTCAGAATTACTTTCGCTGATTTTTCCGTAGAAACAATCGGTGCAATCTGTACGTTGCTCTCTGCCACATATTTCGGAAGTTCTGTCGGAAGGCCTGCACCCGAAATGATCAGATCTGCTCCGGCACGGACAGCCTCCCGGACATAGTCTTCATAATGGCGCATCGCTACCATAATATTAAATCCAATAATCCCATCCGGCGAGATTGCCCTTGCTTTCTCCATCTCTTTTTCAATTGCACGCAAATTTGCCTTTCTTGCATCTGTGTCAAAATCAGGTTCCTGATACCCTATCTGCGCTGCTGAAATGATACCAACCGCACCTTCTTTTGCCACGCTCCCGGCCAGTCTGCCAAGACTGATCCCGACTCCCATTCCTCCCTGGATGATCGGAACTTTGAGCTGCTTTTCCCCAATTCGTAATCCTTTTTCTTCTAACTTCATACCTGATACCTATCTCTTTGCTTATTCATTTTCGATGTGTATTTCTCTTACAGTCTCCGGAACCTCTGATATCTTCTTTCTGTGCGCTCTGACTCTTCCATTCCCTGATACGTTTTCAAAAATCTTCTGATATGCTCTCGAAGTTTCTCTGTCACCGGAGCAAATGTCTCACTTGTGAATGCTTCCGGTTCTGCAAAGACCTGCTCTACAATTCCTGCCTCATACAAATCTTTTGCAGTCAGTCGCATAACTTCCGCGGCTTCTTTTGCCCGCTTACTGTCTTTCCACAAAATTGATGCAAACCCTTCCGGTGATAAGATCGAGTAGATTGAATTTTCCAGCATCCACACCTCATCTGCTGTCGCCAGTGCAAGTGCACCGCCGCTTCCACCCTCCCCGATGATCACAGAGAGGATCGGAACTTTGAGCGCAGACATCTCATAAATATTTCTTGCAATTGCCTCTCCCTGTCCTCGCTCTTCTGCCTCCAGGCCGCAAAATGCCCCCGGTGTATCGACAAAGCAGAGAACCGGACGATGGAATTTTTCCGCCTGCTTCATCAGGCGCAATGCCTTTCGATACCCCTCCGGTGACGGCATTCCAAAATTTCTCGCAATATTTTCTTTTGTCGTTGTCCCTTTTTCCTGTGCAATGACCGTGACTGGTTCCCCACAGAACTGTGCGATCCCGCCGACAACCGCCTTGTCGTCTCCAAAAAGACGGTCTCCATGCAGTTCCACAAAATCATCAAACAACTCCCTGATGTAGTCAGATCCAACCGGGCGATCTTTTTTTCTGGAAACCTGTACACGCTCCCACGATGTCATTTCCCGTATCTGACACAGTTCCTCCTCTTCTTTCTCGTTTTGCTTTTTGTTCTGCATCTCCTCTGCTTTTGTCTGGGCAGTACGATCTGATTGTCCCGGATGTAATTTCAAGATTTTCCCCAATGTTTCCCGCAGCTTTTCCCGCTCTACAATCTGATCAATGAAGCCATGCTCTAAAAGAAACTCGGCACGCTGAAAACCCTTCGGAAGTTTCTGTCCGATCGTCTGTTCAATGACACGAGGACCCGCAAAACCGATCAGCGCATTTGGCTCTGCCAAAATCAAATCCCCAAGCATCGCAAAGCTTGCGGTCACACCTCCGGTCGTCGGATCGGTAAGCACCGAGATATACAGATGTCCCGCATCACTGTGACGTTTTAATGCCGCTGCCGTCTTTGCCATCTGCATTAAAGAAAAAATCCCTTCCTGCATTCTCGCCCCACCGGAGCAGGCAAAGAGAATGACCGGAAGTTTCTCTTTTGTCGCACGCTCTACTGCCCCCGCGATCTTTTCGCCGACAGCCTCCCCCATACTTGCCATGAGAAATCTTCCGTCACAGACTCCAAGTACAACTTTCCTTCCTTCAATCTCTGCCTTTCCGATCACAACTGCCTCATCAAGTCCGGTCTTTTCCCGCACATTCTGTAATTTTTCTTCATACCCCGGATATCCCATGGGATTTCCATCTAAAATTGCTTCCTCCCACACTTCAAAACTATCCGGATCTACGATTGTCTCAATTCTTCTCCATGCATCCATACGAAAGTACGCATGACACTTTGGACAGATATAATATCCTCTTCTGACATCCTCCGCGATGATTGCAGCTTTACAGTTATTACATTTTCGCAAAAGCCCTTCCGGTACTTCCGGCTTTCTTCCTTCCGTCAGGGAAATATAATTCTTTCCACCGGTTTTCTTAAACATATTTTTCAGCTTCATGTCTTTTCACTCCTACCTCTGCCATTTAGAGATAAATTCAATATCAATCTTTCCGGATTGATAATCCGGATGATTCATAATTTCATACTGATAATCAATATTCGTGTCAATTCCTTCGATGATCACTTCGCCAAGCGCAGTACGCATTTTGCTGATCGCCTGTTCTCTTGTATCTGCATGTACGATCAGCTTCGCCAGCATAGAATCATAATATGCCGGAACTGTATATCCGCTGTAAATCGCCGTGTCAATCCGCACACCCTTTCCGCCCGGCAGATAAAGATCTGTGATCGTACCCGGAGATGGGCGGAAATTTTTGTCCGGATTTTCCGCATTGATCCTGCACTCAATCGCATGCCCGGAAAGCTTGATGTCCTCCTGCCGGTAAGATAGAGGCAGTCCGGATGCAATCCGTATCTGTTCCTGGATCAGATCGATTCCGGTCACCCACTCTGTCACTGGGTGCTCCACCTGAATCCGCGTATTCATCTCCATAAAATAGAACTGACCATCTCTTTCCAGAAGAAATTCAATGGTTCCTGCATTGGTATAGCCTGCCGCCTTTGCCGCCTGCACTGCCGCCTGTCCCATTCTACTGCGAAGTTCCTCATCAATCACCACAGACGGTGACTCCTCAATCATCTTCTGATGATTTCTCTGAATCGAACAGTCACGCTCTCCCAAATGGATTACGTTCCCGTAACAATCTGCCAGAATCTGAAATTCAATATGCCGTGGATTTCTCACAAATCGCTCAAGATACATCGTTCCATCTCCGAACGCCATCTGTGCTTCTTTCTGAGCCGTCTGAAAGCTTGCCGCAAATGTCTCGCGGGTTTCTGCCACACGCATTCCCTTGCCGCCGCCTCCAAGCGCCGCCTTGATCATTACCGGATAACCGATCTCCTCTGCAATTTCAGCGCCACGTGAAACGTCCCTTACTGCTTCCTTACTTCCCGGAATGACCGGAACACCCGCTTCTATCATTGTGCTCCGCGCCTGTGCTTTATTCCCCATCTTTTGAATCACTTCAGAGGAAGGACCGATAAACGTAATGTTGCATTTCTCACACAGTTCCACAAATTTACTGTTCTCCGATAAAAATCCAAATCCTGGATGAATGGCATCTGCCCCGGATACTAAGGTGGCACTGATGATCTGCTCCATATTCAGATAGCTTTCCGAAGATGACGCCGGTCCGATACAGATTGCTTCATCTGCAAGCTGTGTATGAAGCGCCTCCTCATCTGCCTGCGAATACACTGCAACTGTCTCAATTCCCATCTCCCTACATGCCCTTATAATACGCACCGCGATTTCTCCGCGGTTCGCGACTAATACTTTCTTTATCATAGTTCCACCCTTTTTCCTATCCTACCATAAACGTCAGCTCTGCAGTCGCTGCGATTTTCCCATTCACACTTGCGACTGCCTCACCAATTCCAAGCGGTCCTTTCTGTCTGATGATTTTTGTTTCCAGTTTCAATTGATCTCCCGGAATCACTTTCTCACGAAAGCGACATTTCTGGATTCCTCCGAAATAAGCTGTTTTGCCTTGATTTTCCTCCATGCTCAAAATAGCTACAGCTCCGACCTGCGCCAGTGCCTCCACGATCAATACTCCCGGCATCACCGGTTCTTGCGGGAAATGTCCTTTGAAAAATTCCTCCCGATAACTCACACATTTATATCCGATCGCATATTTTCCCGGCTCATAATCTTCTATGTAATCAATCAGAAGAAATGGATGGCGATGCGGAATAATCGCTTCTATTTCCTTTACATTCAATCGTTTCATCTCTCTACTTCCCTTCTACAATTCGAAACAGCGGTTGTCCGTAAGAAACAGCCTCTCCATTTGCCACATAGATTTCTGCCACAGTACCTGCAAAATCGCTTTCAATGTCATTCATCAGCTTCATCGCCTCCACGATTGCAAGCATCTGCCCTTTCTGAACAATATCGCCCACTTTCACATAAGGCGCTTCTCCCTCTGCCGGAGCTTCATAAAATGTTCCGACAAGCGGCGAGGTCACAATCGTTCCTTCTGGTTCCTCCTGAACTTCCTCGCAACTCTGTACCAGATTCTCCTGCTTCTTTTCTTTCTGTGAATCCAATCTGCTTGCCTCTTCCTCTGTCATTTTCTTCCCGGAAGTTGCATTTCCGGAGAAACTGATCTGACTTTCCATATCTCCTTCTGCCGTTGTACCGGCATGGTATCCAGTCCTTTTTTCTCCTTTTCTAAGAGAGAGCTTCACTCCCTTTTCTTCATACTTAAACTGTGTCAGTTCGGATGCAGACACCGCCTGAATCAGCTGTATTAACTGTTCTGTTTCCATTTCTTGTACCTCTTTTCCCAATGACTTTCTGAAAGCGAATCCGATCGTACTAATGATACTTTCTAATCAGAAGTGTTGCATTATGCCCGCCAAATCCAAGTGAGTTACTCATCGCACAGCACACTTCCTGTCTGACAGGCGCACCGAGCACATAATCAAGTGTGCACTCTTGATCTGCCTCCATAGTTCCCACAGTCTGATGGATAAACCCTTCTTCTATGGATTTGACACAAGTAATAAATTCCACAGCGCCTGCCGCTCCGAGCAGATGCCCGATCATCGATTTTGTAGAATTGATCTTAAGTTTATGTGCTGCCTCTCCAAATGCAGCGATCACTGCCCTTGTTTCAAACAAGTCATTGTGGTGGGTGCTTGTTCCATGTGCATTGATATAATCCACCTCTTCCGGAGCAATTCCTGCCTCCTCCATCGCAAGCTGCATTGCCTTTTGGGCGCCGCTTCCATCTTCCGCCGGAGAAGTGATATGAAATGCATCGGCAGTACAGCCATATCCAATGACTTCTGCGTAGATTCTCGCTCCTCTTGCCTTTGCGTGTTCTAATTCTTCAAGCACAACAATGCCCGCTCCTTCTCCGAGTACAAATCCGCTCCGTTCCTTGTCAAACGGGATGGAGGCACGAAGTGGATCTTCTGTTGTTGTCAATGCAGTCAATGCCGTAAACCCTGCAACTCCGGTCGGACAGATGCAACTCTCACTTCCACCTGCAAACATCACATCTGCATCGCCATACTGAATTGCCCGGAACGCATCTCCAATCGAATTGGTTCCAGATGCACAGGCTGTAACAACACTTGTACATTTTCCCTTGGCTCCAGTGTGAATCGACACGTTTCCTGCTGCCATATTAGAGATCATCAATGGCACCATGAGCGGATTGACTCTTGCCGGCCCTTTTTCCAGTATCTTTTCATACTCTTTCTCGACTGTGGCAAGACTTCCGATCCCAGATCCTACGATAACTCCTACCCGATACGGATCCTCTTTTTCCATCTCAAGTCCGGCATCGGCACACGCCTCTTTTGCCGCCGCCACTGCATACTGGGAAAATAATTCCATTCGTTTTGCTGCTTTAAAATCCATATGTTCTTTTGCGGAAAACCCTTTCACTTCCGCCGCAATCTTTACTTTGTACTCAGCTGTATCAAACTTTGTGATCGACCCGATCCCGACTTTTCCCTCTTTGATTCCATTCCAGAATGTTTCCACATTATTGCCGATCGGAGTCACTGCTCCTAATCCTGTCACAACTACTCTTCTTTTCATGTCGTTCTCCCTCATTTTCTACATTGCCATTCCGCCGTCCACACAGAGTACCTGCCCGGTAATATATGCCGCTTCTTCTGTAGCAAGAAATACTGCCGCATGTGCAATATCTTCCACTGTCCCGAAATGCCCCATCGGAATCTGTGTCACCACCGTTTCTCTTACGCGATCGGAAAGTTTTTCTGTCATATCTGTTGCAATAAATCCAGGTGCAATTGCATTCACTGTAATATTTTTTGCCGCCAGCTCCCGCGCTGCCGCTTTTGTCAGCCCAATCACGCCTGCTTTTGACGCAGAATAATTTGTCTGCCCTGCATTTCCCATTACACCGGAAACAGAGGACAGATTGATGATCCTTCCACTTCTCTGCCGGATCATCTGTCTTGCCGCAAATCTCATACAGTGAAAGCTTCCTTTCAGATTTGTATCCACCACACTGTCAAAATCATCCTCAGACAGCTTCATCAACAATCCATCTTTCGTAATTCCCGCATTATTTACAAGAATATCCAGTCTTCCAAATTGTTCAATCACCTTTTTGAAAAATACTTCGCATGCCTGAAAGTCAGATACATCGCACTGCATGATGGCTGCTTCATTTCCTTCTTCTTCGATACACTTCTGTACTTCCCGCGCTCGTTCTTCCGATCCGTTATAGTTGATCACAACCATTGCTCCTTTTCGGGCAAGTTCCAGAGCGATTGCACGTCCAATCCCACGAGAAGCTCCAGTCACAACCGCAACTTTTCCCGCAAAAATTTCTTTCTGTCTGTTTCTTTCCTGATTTTGTTCTTCTTTTCTATCCATCTTTTTTCCTACCAGAGAATGCTATCCTCTCTGCTTCCTTTCTGTCAGATTCTTCCGGGCGCTTTCCTTCCCATTAAAGTTCTCCACATAGATTTACTGCCGAAGCTACTTTATCCACATCTTCAATGCAACTAATGTTCATAACCGTGACCGTTCGATTGATCTTCTTTAAAAAGCCTGCCAGTGTCTTTCCCGGACCAATCTCTATAAATGTATCTACACCATCTTCGATCATCCGCTCCATACTCTGCTGCCATCTGACAGAGGCCGCCACTTGCTCCTTCAGCAGTTCTTTTGTCTTACAAATATCCGTGATCGGTTCTGCTGTCACATTTGTCACATATGGAAGCTCCAGCTCATGGAAGTGGATCTGGTCAAGCACCTCGGACAGCTTTTCTCCTGCCTCTTTTAACATCGGCGAATGAAATGGACCACTCACATTTAGCGGAAGTACTCTCTTGGCACCACACTCCAATAGCTTTTCTTTTGCCGCATCCACACTGTCCGTTTCCCCGGTGATCACCACTTGTCCCGGGCAATTATAGTTTGCGACCGTCACTCCCTTGATCTCCTCTGTTACTTTCTCGATCTGCTCTGCAGAAAGTCCTAGAACTGCTGCCATTGCACCAACTCCCGTCGGCACTGCCTCTTCCATAAGTACTCCTCTTTTTCGTACCGCCCAGACTGCGTCCAGATCAGACATTCCGCCTGCTACTGCAATAGCACAGTATTCCCCTAGACTTAAACCCGCCGTTACATCTGCACGAACACCCTTTTCTTCCAAGGTCCTTGCCATCGCAAGACAAGTGGTCACAAGTGCTGCCTGTGTGTAAGCTGTCTGGTCTAATTTATCATTCTCATCAAAACAAAGAGTTCTGATGTCTATTTCCATTTCTTCTTTTAGCCTCTTAGATGCAGCATCATAAATTTCTGCTGCCCTCTGGCTTTGTTCATAAAAATCTTTTCCCATACCAGTCTTCTGTGCACCCTGTCCCGGGAAAATAAATGCTATTTTACTCATAAAGCTTCGCCCCTTTCAGACACGCTTCCGCCTCGCTCATCAGTTTTTGAATCAATTCCCGACAGCTGAATTCCTCTTTGACAAGACCTGCACTTAATCCTGCCATCAGACTGCCATTGACTACATCTCCTTCCACGACTGCCTTTCTAAGCGCTCCCAGCGTAAGCTTTTCCAATTCCTCAAAAGAAGCTCCTTCTTTTTCCAGCCGAAGGTATTCTTTTGTCATCTGATTTCTCAGTACACGGATTGGATGTCCGGTACTTCTTCCTGTTACTTTTGAATCAATATCTTTCGCTTTGATAATACATTTCTTATAATTTTCGTGCACCACCGACTCCTTTGTCACGACAAAGTGTGTGCCAACCTGCACTGCGGATGCCCCCAGCATCAAGGATGCTGCAACCCCGCGCCCATCTGCAATTCCTCCCGCTGCAATGACTGGGATGGATACTGCATCGGCAATCTGAGGAACGAGAACCAGCGTCGTGTTTTCTCCGATATGTCCCCCCGCCTCAGAACCTTCTGCCACAACCGCATCTGCGCCGCACCGTTCCATTCTCTTTGCCAACGCGACGGATGCCACAACTGGAATAACTTTGATGCCCGCATCCTTCCACAGTTTCATATATTTTTCCGGATTTCCTGCGCCGGTCGTCACAACCTTCACACCTTCTTCCGCCACGACTTTCGCTACTTCATCGGCATATGGACTCATCAGCATAATATTGACTCCAAACGGCTTCTCTGTTCGCTCTTTCACCTTCCGGATCTGCTCCCGCACCCATTCTCCCGGCGCGCTCGCTGCTCCGATCAATCCCAGACCTCCGGCTTCGGATACAGCGGCTGCAAGATGATACTCTGCAACCCATGCCATTCCTCCCTGAAGAATCGGATATTCAATTTCAAGTAGTTTTGTCACATCTGTTCTCATACGGACACCTTTCCTTTTCCTGTCTTTTTTATTTCTCTAAGTATGCAACAACTGCTCCGATTGTTGTCAGCTGTTCTAAATCCTCTGTCGGAATCTCTCTTCCAAATTCTTCCTCAAAAGCCATAACCATCTCAAATAAGTCAAGGGAATCTGCTCCCAGATCTTCCTTAAAAGATGACTCTGCAGTCAATGTACTTACATCTGCTCCTAATGAATCTGCTACAATTTCTTTTACCTTTTCTAACATAGTGAATATTCTCCTTTTTCTCTTACATGCAGATGGTCTGCATGCGTTTTTCATTTTTTCATTTTATTTGTAATCCGGCAGAAACATCTTTCATTTCTCCGGGAATTACCCTTTTTATTACCACTCAATCAATGTGGCTCCCCAGGAAAGTCCTGCTCCAAACCCTGCCAGCACAATCTTCTGTCCTTTTTTCAGTACACCTGATTGCTTCAGCTCAGCAAGCAGGATTGGAATACTTGCCGAGGAAGTATTTCCATACTCCTGAAGGTTCATTGGGAATTTTTCTACTGTAAGTCCAAGCCTCCTTGCAACTGCCTCTACAATTCTCTGATTCGCCTGATGCAGGATAAAATAATCGATATCTTCCGGTGCAAGCCCCTCCTTCTCTAACAATTCACTGATACATAGAGGCACTTGTCGGACCGCAAATTTAAATACCGCCTGTCCATCCATATGAATATAGTCTGCTCTACTGCCACAGGAGAGCGCCTCCCCCTGTGCCCCGTTTGAATGGAATACCATCGACGGAAAATCGCCCTCTTCTGCCTGAAGTATAGCGGCTCCTGCTCCGTCACCGAACAAAATACAAGTACTCCTGTCTGTCCAGTCCACAAGCTTAGACAAACTCTCGGTTCCTATAACAAGTGCGCATTTTGCAAGTCCCGCTGCAATATAAGTCTGCGCAGTATTGTAAGCAAATAGAAATCCTGTACATGCTGCATTTAGATCAAAACAGACTGCATGTTTCGCGCCAAGTTTCTTCTGCACCTCACATGCAGTACACGGAAGGACTACATTCGAAGAAATCGTCGCTACAATGATCAGATCAATTTCCTCTGCATGGATCTTTGCATCTTCCAGCGCCCTCTCGGAAGCTTTCCATGCCATCGTGACCGTTGTCTCTTCTTCTGATATAATATGTCGTCTTGCGATCCCGGTCCGTTCCCGAATCCATGAATCACTCGTATCCACAAACTTCTCTAAATCATAATTGTCATAATAGTTCTCCGGCACATACGAGCCGGTTCCTGTCACTCTTCCTACCATTGTTTTACTTTTTCTTTCTTATTATTTTGTTTTAAAATATTTTGATATTCAAAGTATATCACAATAATCAATTTTGTCAACATTTTTTTATTTTTCTCTTGCTTTTTCATTTTCCATATGATAGAATACATTTTGTTAGCGGAAATGTCGGAATGGCAGACGAGCTAGATTCAGGTTCTAGTGTGGGTTACCACGTGTGGGTTCAAGTCCCATTTTCCGCATACATTTGAACAGAGATAAAATCATTGGGGCACTTTCCTTCCGGAAGGTGCCCCAATGATTTTATCTCTCAAATTTTCACTTTAAAACGGCATGCCTTTTTGGCTATGCCGTTTTTTCTTTCCTCTTTCCTTTCAGCTGTACAGCCAATCCGACAATCAGTATCAGTGGAAATACAGTCGCAGCAAACAATCCCACTTTGAGATTCCCGCCAAACATATTAGAAATATTTCCTACCATTGCAGGACTGATCGTAGCGCCTAAATCTCCTGCCAGAGCTAAAAATGCAAACATTGCCGTGCCACCCCTTGGACACTTCTGTGACGAAATACTGATCGTTCCCGGCCACATAATTCCAACCGAAAGTCCGCAAAGGGCACAGCCTGCCAATCCGATCATTGGTGTCGAAGACAGAGATGCCATCAAATAGCATATTACGCATAACACACCACATGCCAACATTGTTTTAGTCAAGTCCAGCTTCTCGCTCATTTTTCCATATACTATTCGGGATATTCCCATAAATACCGCAAACAGGCAAGGCCCCGCCAAATCACCAACCGTTTTAGAAACACCCATCGCAGATTCTGTAAACGAAGATGCCCATTGAGCCATAGACGCTTCAGATGCACCGGAACATACCATAAGCAATATCATCAACCAGAACAACGGCAATCTAAGCAATTGGCTGATCCGCATACTCTTTCCATCTTCCACTAAACGTTCCATCGGACAAGAGATGAAATTGAATGCATTATATAACGGCACCACTGCCCAAATCATTGTAAGTATCTTCCAATTTTCTACACCAAATACTGTAAAAAAGAGGGTGGAACCTAAAATCACACCTACAGCCCCCCAACAATAAAAGGAGTGTAGTAAACTCATCATCCCATCTTTGTTTTCAAAAGGACAAGCTTCCACAATCGGGCTTACTAATACTTCAATAAGACCACTGCCCATAGCATAAAGGATGACTGCAATCAGAATACCTGCAAAGGAAACAGGAAGCAGTTCAGGCAGAATAGCCATTGAAACAAGCCCTGCTGCGGATAGCACCTGAGACGAAACTACACAGGTACGGTATCCTATTTTGTCAACAAATTTTGTGGCAGCAAGATCAATCAGTAATTGCGTGAGATAGAATACCATCGGAATCAGCGCAATCTTTTCAAATCCAATTCCATAAGTGTTCTTAAACGTCAAAAATAACAGAGGAGTGAAATTGGCAGATATCGCTTGGGTAACAAAACCGAGATAGCAAGCTATAAGTGTTTTTTTGTAGTTTTTTTGTTTTGTCATAACTGCTCCTTTAAAATGAATGTAATATTATAGTCGGATTGCATTATATCATCATATCCAATCAAAACAAAGGCACAAAAGACCCAAACAAAAGCACTATTTACCCAAAGCACGATATTGTCCCGGTGTATACCCATAGGTTTTCCGAAACTGACGGCTAAAGTAGTGTACCGAATTAAAACCACAGGAATAACTGATTTCTTGAAGAGACTGCGTTGTATCTTTTATAAGTCTGTGTGCAACTTGAAGTCGATGCTGAATCAACGCATCCACTGGAGAACATCCTACATATGCGTTAAAGCAACGTCCCGCTTCGCTGCGGCTGATATTGGCAGATCGGGCAATCTCTTCCAGTGTGACGGCTTCTGCATAATGCTCCCGGATATATGAGAGCATCTTTTGGATGCGTATTTGAGTATTGATTTGGATGCGTGTATTTTCTGTTTTAGGTAATTCATCAAAATTCGAAAAGATGCATTGAAATATACTGCTAAGTTCGCGTTGCACAGCCATTTCGTAACATTGCCCTTGTTCAGACATCAGACCGTAAACATTTTTAACCAACTGATTCACTTCATTGTGCCAACTATTTTTTTGATTAAACACAATAAAAGGCAAAGCATCACAGTTCGCGACAGGTTGAATATATTTTTGATAAATATCACTAGTTTCAGATGCGATTAAAGCACCCGAAAAGACAATATTCGGCATCGGATCAGGAATATCGCCAGATAACTGCTTGATTCCATGTAGGATATTTCCATTAACCAATATACTGTCACCTGCTTTCAGTATCACATGATGTTGCCCAACTTGAAAGTCCAGCACACCACTTACCGCAGTGGCAATTTCAAAATCAGGATGCCAATGTAAAGGTCCTGCCCAGTTGGGAAGCGCAGCAAGTTCATCACAAAAATATGTAATAGGAAATTTTTCAACATCATGGGGAATTTGTTCTCTCAGTTGATAATCAAGTATGATCGCCATAGTTTATCGCTCCAATTCTATTTATTTCCGATTGTACACAGATAGAGAGGACACACCCTCTTTCGTAATCCAGTATGTCCTCTCTATTATAAGAGAAACTCTTCTCCAAAAGTCAAGCAGTTTTCTTTCCTTATACATGGATTTCTCTAGCGCAAAGAAACAGGCACTTAAGATTGTGGGAAGAAATCTTAAGTGCCCCAAGTTTTTTCATATTTTATTTTACAGAAATGCTGTTCTCTTTTTGACCTACATTTGTGCTTACTCTATTCTTCCCAGTAAATTCTTCTCTGTCGCTCATCCAAGCCTTCCACAAATCTTCGATTAAAAATGAGAAATTCTTCGAGATCCATCAAAATATGGTATAACTTTGCCCGACTCTCAAAATCATCCGTTGTCTTTGGCAATTCATAGTAATGAATTTCATCAAATAATTCATGTAATTTCTCGATCTGTGGAGTAGGATCATTTTTCTCTGTCACAAATGGTCGCAGATAGGAGATGTAATCCGCAACGATATCTGCTTCTTTCGGGATATAACGAATCTTTTTCATCTCATAATGCAGGTTGTGCAACACATTACATTGCTTTGTACGCATTTCAAAATAGTCGATGTAATATCCCGGATGAGACTGAAATGTATTGTTCTGGTATTCATATGCGGCTTCTACATGGTATTCCAATTTCTTCTCCAACGCGATAATATCATCCCACACATTCTCATCCATCGGAATGTTCCGGAGATATTTCTCCAACTCTTCCATAATCTGCTGAAGCTTTCTCTCTACATACCGCATATCTTCCACAAGACTTCTCTGCTGCGCATTATTATAATGAAACAGATTCAACACCGCTGCAAATCCAATCCCGATCAGTACAAGAAGAAATTCATTGAGAATAAATTCCAGACTGAAATCGTGTGTCATCAAAAAATGAGTTCCCGTTACTGCATTGACCGAGATCGTCGCTTTCAATCCCGTCCATTCTGAGAACACAACCAGAAGAAATATAAACAATCCGTATGCCAGCCACTCACTGTTCATATGCTGGAAAAAGGTCCACGCAACAATCACCGACAGCAAAAAAGTAATGACCCGATACATCGAAAGCTTCAGTGTATCCCATTTCGTCGGTACAATTGAAAGCAGTGTAATAATCCCTGCCGTCGTTGCATACTCCAGATTCAGTGCCATTGCAATAGAAATCGCCCCACAGCTTCCAACTGCAATCTTCGCTGCTTGAAAAATAATCTTTCCAATCTTAATCTTGTATTCTTTATCCACTCGTTCTCTCCATTTCTTTGTAATTTCTTTATATTATTTTAGCAGTAAGCATCAAAAATTACAAAGATTTTTTCTCTTTTCGTCTCCTTTTATAAGCACATTTGTAAACCTATTTTCCGTTCTTCCTGCAATCACCTTGCTTTATCTTCTATCTGTCCGCTCAATCATATCTCCGTATACCGGTGTAGGCATCCCAAATCCTCCGGAGACATCCATGATCTGCCCTGTTGTATAGGCTGCATCATCACTCGCAAAATAGACAACCGCCGCTGCAATTTCTTCTGGTTCTCCCATCCTCCGGATCGGAGTATGTTTTAGGAAGAACTCACGGAAATCATCTGACAGATTATCTTTGACCGCATCTGTTGCCGTCATTCCCGGAAGCACTGCATTACAGCGGATGTTATCTCTTGCCGCCTGCACTGCGATCAACTTTGTCATATAATTAATTGCCGCTTTGCTCGTTCCATAAGCAATCTGCGAGATATCCGGACGAAGTCCTCCGACGGAAGAAATATTGATAATACTTCCACCGCCCTGCTTTGCCATATGTGGGATCACTGCCTGTACCGGAAGAAATACACTCGCCAGATTCATATCCAATGTTCCAATAAATTCCTCGTATTCTGTACTTTTGATATCCAAATCTTTCTTCGGATTGGATGTTCCGAAATTATTGACAAGAACATCGATCCTTCCTTCCTGGCGGATCACTTCCTCTACCATTGTGCGATAGCTGTCCTTGTCGGAAGCATCGTTAAATACCGTCTTCACTGTATAACCCTGCTCATTTAACTCCTTTGCACGCGCCTCTGCACGCTCCATATTTCTCGCTGCCATATAGACAACCGCTCCTTCTTTTGCACATCTGACTGCACAAGCCAGTCCAATTCCTCTTGTAGAAGCTGTGATCAGTACAACTTTTCCTTTTAAACGCATGTGAAAAATACCTCCTTTATCTTTTTTTCTACCATAACGCATTTCCGTGAAAATAGCAATGCCGATGCACGGTATCCTCACAGTTTGATCAATCCTGCGTACACTGGATTTCCACATATCTCGCCCCGATCTTCTCCCCGAAAAATCTGTCATGCTCCACCAGAAGCATCGTCGGACGATAGGTCTGTATCAGCTCTTCGATCTGTATTCTGGAAAACAGATCAATAAAATTCAGCGGTTCATCCCAGATATAGAGGTGTGCCTGCTCACAGAGACTTTTTGCAAGCAGTACTTTCTTTTTCTGCCCTCCACTGTAAGATTCGATTGGTTTTTCAAACTGTACCCGGGAAAAATCCAGTTTTCGCAGCAACGCTTTCAAAAGTGTTGGATCCACTCCTTCTTTTATTGCAAATTCATCAATCATCCCACAAAGCTGCTCTGCATCCTGAGAAACATAAGATATTTCCAAGCCGGAGGCAACCTCTAATTTGCCCCGATAAGAAATAGCTTCTCCCAGAATCCGCTTTAGCATACTTGATTTTCCACATCCATTTTTCCCTCTTAGAATGACCTGTTCCCCATTTTTCACTTCAAAATTCAGTGGACCTGTCACCTTCTTTTCTCCGTAAAATAGCTCCAGATTTTCTGCCCTGATTACCGTTTCTCTGTGATGTTTGAGTGGAAACAGTTTTAATTCTTCCGCTTTTTCTAGATTTTTCAACAGTTTTTTCTTCTCCTCTACTGCCTTCTGCGCCCGCTGTTCGATCACAAGCGCCCGCTTCATCATCCTCGCCGCCTGATGACCGATATATCCGCGATCACCCGCACCATTCCCGATCTTACTTTTTTCAATCTGATCCGACCATCCTGCTGTTCTTCCCGCCGCCTTTGTAAGCTTTCCAATCTCTTTTTTCAAACGCTCCTGTTCATCAGCCTCATAAGCATCTTTTCGCTCTTTATTTTCCTGCCACACAGTGAAATTCCCCTGGCAGATCTCAATTCCGTCTTTGTTAATTGCCAGTATGTGATCCACACATCCATCTAGAAAATATCTATCATGGGAAACTAAAAGAAATCCTTTCTTCTTTTTCAGATATGCCATTACAATCTCCCTTGTATCCAGATCCAGATGATTGGTCGGCTCATCTATTAACAGAAATGCATTCTCCTTTGCAAACAGTACTGCCAGCAGTACCTTTGTCTGCTCTCCGTTGCTGAGTGTCTCAAACGGACGGTACAACACTTCTGCATCGGTATCCATCAAAGATAATTCTCTGCAGATCCTCCAAAGTTCATACAACGGATCCACTTCCTCCACAATATCAATCGTCATCTTCCCCTGATCCTCTACTGAAAATGGGAAATATTCAAAAGTCACTGCACTCGTGATTGTGCCTCGGTATTCATAAATCCCTTCCAATAATTTTAAAAGCGTGGTCTTTCCTCTTCCATTTCTTCCGATCAGACCAAGTTTCCAGTCCGTATCAATCCGAAACGAAACGTTCTCAAAAATATTATCATAGCTTCCTTCATAATAAAATGTTAAGTCATTCACACAAATCTGCGACATCTCTATCCCTCCATCTTTCATTATGCACTTGATGGAAAATCTTTTAGCAGAAGCTTCCAAAAGATTTGCTCTCTAAATAAAAAAAGGACACAGAATGTTCCAAAAACTTTCTGCATCTTCAACCATCCCACTCCTGTCCATCTACTACCATGGGCACTCGGGCTCCTGTTCTCTTTTCTTGTTGATCGATTTCTGCACCACATACCGTGCTGCAACTTTATAAGACTGCGAAAGATTTTCCTGCAAATGCACATCCATCAAAAATACTATCTGCCCATCCAACGATCCTCGGCAGACTATTTTTCCTTCTTGTGCCTGTTTAGTTTTTACTATTTGCAAGAAATACTGATCATCTTTCCAGCTCCTATCCTCTTCTTATTGATTCCGAGAAACTATTTCTTCTGAATCTATCCACACTTTATCACAATTTTCCAAATGTTGTCAACACGAAAATATTTGTATCCCCCTTCGCAATCAGTTATACTGAAAGCAACTAACAGACTGAATGAATATAAAGGAGGACTTATGTTGAATATAAAAGAATTGAAAAAAACAGATTTACATTGTCACCTGGACGGATCCCTTTCCGCCATTACACTTTCCCATTTTTTGCATCGTACACCAGATTTTTCCGAACTTTCGGTAGATGATTCCTGCACTTCTCTCACGGAATATTTAAAGAAATTCGATCTCCCGCTGCACTGTCTTCAGACAAAAGCGAACTTAGAACTGGCTGCATACACATTCTTAAAAGAACTTGCCGCAGACCAGATGAAATACATCGAAGTGCGGTTTGCCCCTACACTCTCCACACAGGATGGTCTCTCCTGTGAAGACGTGATTGAGAGTGTCCTGCGGGGACTGGAAAAAGGAAAATCTGAGACAGGAATTGATTATAATGTGATCACCTGTGCAATGCGCCATTTTGCGCCAGAGCAGAATATGCAACTCCTTGACAATATGGAAAAATATGTCGGACACGGTGTCTGCGCGCTTGACCTTGCCGGAGATGAGTCAAAGTTTCCAAATCCTCTTTTTCATGAACTCTTTGAGGAGGCAAGACACCGAAAGATTCCTTTTGTCATCCATTCTGGAGAGACTGGCAATGTGGAAAATGTCCGCACAGCCATGGAGTACGGCGCAGTCCGCATCGGCCATGGTCTTGCACTGATTCAAGATCCGGACCTGATGCAGGAGATTGCCCGGAGAGGAATCGGAATCGAAATGTGCCCGACAAGCAATCTCCAGACACATGCTATCGACAGCTGGAACAATTACCCACTCGATACCTTCTTACATGCAGGTGTCAAAGTCAGTGTCAACACCGACAACCGCACCGTCAGCAACACAACGATGGCCCATGAATTAGAGCGCATCCAGAAATTATATGGAAGCGATGATATCATCCGCCAAGTTGTAAAAAATGCAGAAGAGACTGCTTTCAAAAAACAGTAAGAATTGTACAAGAAAGAGCACCTAATCTGATTGAACAATACTGTTAAAATGTACAGTTGAATCAGAAAGAAAAAGGTGCTCTTCACTATTTCTTTTATCCCTTCACACCAGTATGTGCGACTCCTTCGATAAATTGTTTCTGGAAAATGATAAACAAGATAACAATCGGCAGAACTGCCATCACAGCTCCCGCCATCTGCACTGGATAATTTGTTCCATACTCAGACACCATCGAAGACAGCAGTGGTGCAAGTGTCATTTTTTTTGCAGATGTGTTAACAATCAGTGGCCACATTAGATCATTCCACGCAAATTTCATTGTCATAATCGCAAGCGCTACCAGAGAAGATTTTGTCAATGGCAACATGATTTTATAGAAAATCTGAAATCGATTACATCCATCCAGTGTAGCTGCCTCTTCTAGTTCAACCGGAAGCGACAGAAATGACTGTCTCAAAAGAAAAGTCCCAAAAGCACTGAACAAATTTGGCAAAAACAGTGCGCGGATTGTGTTTAATAATCCCATTTTCTGTACTACCAGATACTGTGGCATCAGAAAGATCTGGGATGGTATCATCAATACTCCAAGAACAAGCACAAACAATATATTTCTTCCCGGAAAACGTACTCGTGCAAAGCTGTATCCTGCTGTCGCACACAATGCAACTTGTCCAATCACCGTTATCACAGTGGAAATAATCGTGTTCCCATATGCTTTAAGGAAATTTCCCTTTTTTATAATTTCCATAAATGCATCCAAGTTCCATGTCGCTGGAAACCATACCGGTGGCATCTGCACGGATTCTCCCTGTGTCTTAAAAGCCGTTGTAATCATCCAGAAAAATGGAAGAATCGCAACTCCGATTCCTGCAATTAAAATACAGTGAATCAGTATCTTTTTCATTTTTGTCTTTTTCATCTGCACTTCCTCCTACTCTTCATAGACAACCCAACGCTTTTGTAGCTTCATCTGCAGAACCGTAATCAGCATAATAACAACAAATATGATGACTGCGATTGTTGAAGCATATCCCTTGTTTCCGTACTCAAAAGCATTCCGATAGAAATACATAACAACTGTCTGCGCATCATTATAAACCGGACTGGTATTCGGAATCATCATATATACAAGGTCAAACGTTTTTAATCCGTTAATCAGACTTGTCACCACAACAAAAAATACAGTAGGACTAAGAAGTGGAAAGGTAATTCTCCAAAATACATACCAGCTATTAGCACCATCAAGAGCGGCTGCCTCATAATAAGACTTGCTGATACTCTGAAGTCCCGCCAGCAAAATGATTGTATTATAGCCAAATGAGCACCATATTCCTACGATTCCTATAGCGACCATTACTGTTCCTGGATTCGTCAGCCAACTCACTCCATCCATGCCAAATGCTTCTAAAATTACATTTAAAAGTCCATACTCCCCGTTATAAATCCATTTCCATACGAGGGCAATCGCCGCTGCCATCGTAACCGATGGCAGAAAATAGATTGTCCTATAAAAGGAGGTTCCTTTAATCTTCGCATTTAAAAGTACCGCAAGCACAGTTGACAACAAAATTCCAACTGGCACCGTCATCAATACATAAACCAGAGTATTTTTCATAGACTGCCAGAAAACATCGTCTGTCAATATTTCTTTATAATTTGCAATTCCATTCCAGGTAGACTGATTGAATGCCCCCGTTTTTGTAAAACTCATATAAATACTCTGAATAAATGGATAGAAATAAAATACACACAATCCAATAATCAGAGGTGCTACCATAGCATATCCGTAGAGCCATTCTCTCCGCTCCCGCTTTGTAGACTTTATCCGGAACATTTTGCTGTCCCCCTTCCACATGATCTTCTCTTATTTGTAAGCTTCCTCTAACAGTGGATTTACTTCCTCTGCAATCTTTTTGCCAGCATCCTCCACACTCATTTCTCCAGTATATACTTTTGTAAGGTAATCATATTCGATTGTGAGCATTTCGTTTGTCACTTTACTGCACGGATACGGCATTGCCACATCTACCCGATTTAAGTAAGCCTGCAGATTTAACTCTGGATAACTTTCGGTAAATAAAGACTGACAATCTACTCTTGCAGAGATTACCGTTCCTGATTTGCCTTGAATCTCCTGTGCTTCTTTACTTCCAAGCCATTCTACAAAAAGCCTTGCCTCGTCAAGGTTTTTTGATTTACTATAGACTCCAATTCCAAGACCATTGATACAGTTGCCATTCTTTCCATCAAAAGAAGGAAGTTCTGCAACTCCAACATAATCCCGCAATTGCTCATTCTTCATGTAAGAAGCTGTATTCCAAGACCCTGCCCAAAGCATTCCAAGTTTTCCAGATTCAAATAATGTACTAGATGGTGTATCTGTCAATTGTTGTAAAGACGGTGACAGTCCTTCTTCCATCAACTCAGTCCAACAACTAAGACCTTTCATCGTATTTTTGTCATCATATCCACAGGACTCATTATCTTCTGCTAAAATATATCCCCCATTTGCAGAAATTGTAGGATAATAATACTGTTGTCCATTCATTTCAGCAGTAATGCCATAAATTCCTTTTTCTTTATTCGTCAACTTTCTTGCCGTCTCAACCATTTCTTCCCATGTCCAGTCATCCGATGGATATTCTACCCCAGCCTCGTCAAAAATCTGCTTGTTATACCAGACTGCGATTGTGTCAAAATCTTTCGGTATTGCATAGATCTCACCGTCACGTTCATATTGTGCTGTAAGAGTCGCCGGAAAATCTTCTTTCCAGTCGATTAGTTCACTATCTTCTACTAAATCTGACAATGAAAGCATCATCCCACCTTCAATATATGTATCTGCATGTACCCCATTCATCCAGAAAACATCCGGTGCAGATCCTCCTGTGCAGGAGCTTTCCAATTTTGTCCAATATTCCCCGGTATTTTGTGGTGTATATTCTACTTCCACTGTGATATTTGGATACTTTTCATGGAATGCATCTGCAAGTTCCTTAGAAACCTCCTGTTGTGTCGCTCCCCAGATTGCATATCGGAGTGTTACCTCTTTATCACTCTTATAATCTTTTGTACTCTTTGCAGGTTCTTCCGAAGCTCCTTCTCCACTTTTTCCTCCACCAGAACAGGCTGTAAATCCTGCTGTCATACATACACATACTCCTACTGCTGCAATTTTCTTCCATGTCTTCTTATTCATAAACTACCTCTCCTTCGTCATCACATTTTCTATTTTTCTCTATTTCCCACGAATCTCATCTAAAGTTACGGCAACACCATCTTGAAGTCTTGAAATTTCTGCTGCCCATGCAATAAAATGACTTTCCATTGACTGCTCCAATGTAGTGATTGTATTTGTACGCACTTCATCTCCCAGTGCATAATGAATAAATTCTTTCAGCATCAGCAGATCCCCCCCGCCGTGACCCGAAAAATCAGATGTCAATTTTGTGATATCAATTACTTCCGGCTCATATCCAAAACGATAAATCTCAATACGATTTGACTCCATATTTGCTACTATTTCCCCTTCGGTTCCCATGATTCGTGTATAGCGTGCATTTTCATGCGTAAATCCACACATAGTAAAATTAATTGTTGTCCCATCTGTCATAACCATATTTACTACTTGATGATCCACAACATTGTTATCACTATAAAAAACACACTTTCCATAAGGACCTTTTCGTAATTGCTCATAAATATTTTCTTCCGTTGGATCTAATGTCAAAACAAGATCAAACCACTTTGTGATTTCCTCCGGAACCCCATGTTCCCTATTTGGTAAATAAATTTTCTCTGCATCATATGGACATTCTTTCTGATATGGACATCCATCAGTACAACGCTGCGGAGTTCCCTCTTTTGCCTTTTCCGGCTTGAAATAAGAAGTACTTCCAAATGAACTTACTTTTCTACATGTTTTCCCTGTCAACCATGTGAGGATATCCATATCATGACAGCATTTTTGAAGAATCATCGGGCTTGTCACATCCGAATTGTTCCAATTTCCCCTGACAAAACTATGTGCCTGATGCCAGTACCCTACATTTTCGCTTGCCTGAATGGAAATAATTTCCCCAATCTTTTTTTCATCCAACAGTTTTTTCAACTCTTGATAAAAAACGGTATAGCGAAGTACATGACTTACCAATACCTTTCTCCCGCATCTCTTTGCCACCTTAATAATTTCCCGACATTCCGAAAGATCCGGCGAAATCGGCTTCTCTAATAAAAGATCATATCCCTTTTCGAGTGCCGGAATTGCCTGCCTTACATGCTGTCTATCTTGAGTACAGATAAACATCGCATCCGCTAGTTTCTCGTGTGCAATCATTTCTTCTGCCGACGAAAAACAATATTCCTCACAGATTCCAAATTCTTCTGCCACAAGTTTTACCCGTTCCGGATCCGTATCAGCAATGGCAATGACCTCTACCAGTTCTGGAAATTTTTTTGTTCCATAAGCATAAATATCTTTTCCTCGATGCCCCAATCCTGCAATTGCCACTTTCAATTTTTTTCTTTCCACGTCATTGTTCCTTTCTATGCATTCCGCATAATTTTATTTAATTTTTATGTTTTTATAGTAGCATATTCAACAATTTTGTATTAGAATAATTCTGATATTTATAGCATATTTCTACCATCTTATAAACTAAGGAGATACTATTTTATGGAATGGAACACATTATTTCAGCTAATTCACAGTTGCACCGACTGTAACACATCACTGATAACCGGAATTGAACAACTTTCGGCTCACTTTCAGGAACATATCTTTTTTCAAAGCAGACAATCCGTAGACTGCACTTTATTTTTTCAACAGATTCTGGAAGATAAAAAACCGGGAGAACTCTGCTGTATTACTGACTCGTATCATATATATACTTGCGTGGTACTACTTCCAAAAGAAACATTCATCATTCTCGGCCCCTATCTTTTGGAAAAACCTTCGCATACATTTATCAATAAAATCAGCACTAAAAACAAAATACCAATTTCTATGCTTCCTTCCTTGAGACACTTTTACAATCAGATGCCACTTTTAAATCACATACGAATTCAGTCTATTTCTCAGACTCTCCTTTCCTTTACCGGACTCTCTAACCAGTCTGAGTTTATTATCTATGATATGGAGCAAGAAAAAACAATTGGTGAAAATTGGCTTCAAATTCAGGAAAAATTTCTAACAGAATACGAAAATATCCTTGAAGAAAAATATCAGAATGACCTGAATTTATGCCGTAGCCTAATGAGAGGGGATGCCGATTCCTGCATTCATAATATGCGCTATAAAAATTCAACCTTTGTACCGCTTGACTCCCAAAAAGGTGACTCTTTTAACCACGTTATCTATAGCTATGTATTTAATATCCTGTATCGAATCATTAGTTACAGTGCAGGAGTTCCGGCCGTTTATATCCAGGAACTTCAAGATAAATGGAATCATCGAATCAACAATCGTCACCTTTCCTCTGAATCCAACCAGAATGATTACGATATGATTGCCTCTTACTGTATGCTGATCCAGAAAAAAAGTTTTCAATCCTACTCTCCTTATGTGAAGCAAACATTGAGATATATTGATACTCATTTAAGCGCACCTATTACAATTAAAAATTTGTCTTCCCATGTCCATGTATCAGAAGGGTATCTTTCACATCTGTTTCATGAAGAAGTCGGCGAAACAATCTTAAACTATGTGAATCGAAAGCGAATCACAAACTCCCTTTCTCTTCTTCAGAACCGGACAATGAAAATTCAGGATGTCTGCATCTGCGTCGGTATCGAAGATCCTAATTACTATTCTAGATTATTTAAGAAATACATGGGAATCTCCCCACGAGAGTATCAGAATCGACAAGAAATTTAATTCTCGTATGTGGAAATGAAAACAAGGAGGTACGAATCAGTTAAAAATACAAGGAGGAATTGACCCAAACGAGCCAATTCCTCCTTGTGCAATTTAATCTCTTTTCTATATAAATAATTCTTTCTTATCTGTCAATAAACTGCCTTCTATATTTTTTCAGTCCACTCTCAATTTTCTCCAGTTTAGGCATTCTCCACTCCCAGTTTGGACTCCCCACCGTTCCTGGCGTGTTCAGATGTGCCTCTTTTCCCATTCCAAGAATATCCGCAAGCGGAATGATCGCATACTCCGCCCTGCTCTTTAACGTGTAGGTGAGCAGACGTTCTTTCACGGATCCCTGCCGAATACCTTCTCTTGATAGGAAACGGCGCACTTTTCGTTTCTCTGCCACAGACAGATCACCATACCATTCCATCAGCGTATCATTGTCATGGGTTCCGGTGTAGATGATCATATTTTCCACATCGTCAAAACTGTCTTTTGCATATTTTCCCGAAGTGTCGATGGAGAACATCAGGATCTTCATTCCTTTTAAGTGATAGTGTTCCTTTAATTCCAACACCTCCGGCCGAAGATCCCCGAGATCTTCCGCCACCAGATTCACTCCCGGGATCTGCTCCAGAAGGGTGTCGATCACTTCATATCCCGGCGCCAGGATCCACTCTCCCTCAACAGCTGTCGGACAGGACGCCGGAATTTTCCAAAATGTATCAAACGCACGGAAATGATCGATACGGATAATGTCAAACAGACGATTGCTATACCCGATCCGATCCACCCAGAACTGATAGTTCTGCTTTTTCAGATACTCCCAGTCATAGATTGGATTCCCCCATCTCTGTCCGGTCGCGCTGAAATAATCCGGCGGCACGCCCGCGATAAAGATCGATCTTCCATCTGTGTCGAGAAGAAAGTTTTTCTTTCCCGCCCACACATCGACAGAATCCACCCCGACATAGAACGGCACGTCCCCCATAATGCGGATCCCATTTGCATTTGCAGCATTCTTCATTTCCATCCACTGGCAGTAAAACAGATACTGCAAGAAGATCTGATAGTCTGCCTCTTCTCTGACCGCTTTCGCAACTTCCGTTTTGTGTTCAGGCCAGTTTTTATGTTCCGGCTTCCAGTCATTCCAGCAGAGTCCTCCGTTTGCTTTCTTAAATGCACGGAACAGTCCGTATTCCTGCACCCATTTCTGTGCAGCAAACGTCTGATACTCCTCTGTCTGGTCCAATCCTTTTTCGATAAATGCCTGAAATGCCTCCCGCAGATACGTTTCTTTCCACGTCCGCACCTGCTCATACTGCACCCTCGTACTTCCTGCAAGCTCTGACACCGGAAGTTCTTTTAAAAGCTTCTGTTCCCACAATTTTTCGAGACTGATGTATATCTCATCCCCGGCGCAAGAAGAGTACGGCTGATACGGAGAATTTCCGTAGCCAACCGGATTGAGCGGCAAAATTTGCCATATTTTCACACCGGATGCACTCAGATATCCGATAAATTTTTCTGTCTCTTTTCCCAGTTCTCCGACTCCCGTGTGTGACGGGAGCGAAGATACGGGCATCAATATCCCTGTTTCTCTCATGTTCGTTTCCTCTTATGATAATTTCCAGATATCTCTGTTGTACTCAGCGATTGTACGATCTGCGGAGAAATACCCTGCCTTTGCGATGTTGACAAGCGCTTTCTTTGCCCACGCGGTCTGATCCTCATAATCTGCGAGCATTTCTTCTTTCTTCTGAATATATTCTCTGATATCCAGAAGCGCCATGAACCAGTCTTTGGACACGATTTCTTTGTAGAGTCTTCCAAGGTTCACCGGATCTCCAATCTGAATCATCTCCTTGCTGATAATGAAGTCCACAAGTTCTTCTACGGTGGTATCACTCTCATAAATCTCTCTCGAGCAATAAGAAGCATCCTCATAAAGTTTGATGACTTCCTCCGATTTCTTTCCAAAAATATAGATATTCTCATCGCCGACAAGCTCGTGGATTTCCACATTTGCCCCGTCTTCCGTTCCAAGTGTGACTGCGCCATTTAACATAAACTTCATATTTCCGGTTCCGGATGCTTCCTTGGATGCAAGGGAAATCTGCTCAGAAATATCACATGCCGGAATCAATTTTTCTGCCTTTGTCACGTTATAATTCTCTACCATGACAATCTTCATATGTTTGCTCACGATCGGATCATTTTCAATCAGCTGCTGCAGACAGAGGATCAGATGGATAATATCTTTTGCGATTGTGTAAGCCGGCGCTGCCTTTGCTCCGAAGATCATTGTGATCGGACGTTTCGGAAGATTCCCTTTTTTGATCTCTTTGTATTTATAGATTGCATAGAGTGCATTCATCTGCTGTCTCTTGTACTCATGCAGACGTTTGATCTGAATGTCAAATACAGAATTGGTGTCAATCTCCACATGCTGTGTCCGCTTCAGATAATCCGCAAGCTCCTGTTTGGAGTGCATTTTGATCTCTCTTAACGTTTTCAGCACCTGCTCGTCATCTTTGTATGCAAGCAATTTCTCCAGATGCTTGGCATCTTCCATATATTCCGATCCGATCAGTTCTTTCAGATAGGCAGCCAGTTCTGGATTACAGTGCACGAGCCATCTTCGGAAGGTAATCCCATTTGTCTTATTATTGAATTTCTCCGGATAAATGTCATAGAACGGTTTCAGTTCCGATTCTTCCAAAATCTGTGTGTGAAGCGCTGCAACCCCATTGACTGCATATCCAAAATGAATATCGATGTGTGCCATATGTACACGGTCCATCTCATCGATGATATACACACGCTCGTCATGGTAATCTCTTCTGACACGCGCATCCAGTTCCCGGATGATCGGCATCAGATGCGGCACTACTTTTTCAAGATAAGCCACTGGCCATTTTTCCAATGCCTCTGCAAGGATCGTATGGTTTGTGTATGCACATGTCTTTCTCACAACATCAATGGCGGTATCCATATTAAATCCTCTCTGCATCAAAAGACGAATCAGTTCTGGGATCACCATTGTCGGATGGGTATCGTTGATCTGCACTGCCACATGCTCATGCAATCTGTAAAGGTCATATCCATGTTCCTCTGCCTCTTTTAAAATCAGCTGCGCGGCATTGCTCACCATAAAATACTGCTGATAGATGCGGAGTAACTGTCCTGCCTCATCGCTGTCGTCCGGATAGAGGAACAGTGTCAGGTTTCTCGGGATATCTGTCTTATCAAAATCGATTCCGTCCCGGATAATGGATTCGTCTACCGTATCTACATCGAACAGGTGTAGACGATTGCATCCATTTTTATATCCCGGCACGTCGATATCGTACATCGTGGAAGTCAGTGTAAAATCTTTAAATGGCACTTCAAACTGCACGTCTGTCTTTGTCAGCCAGCTAAGATCAGTGATCCATGGGTTTTTCTCTTCTTTCTGCTTATAATCTGCAAACGTCTGACGGAACAGCCCGTCGTGGTAGTTCAGACCAACACCGTCTCCATTCAATCCGAGTGTGGCAATCGAATCTAAAAAACATGCTGCAAGACGTCCCAATCCCCCATTTCCGAGAGAAGGCTCCTGCTCGATCTCCTCGATCTCCGTGATCTGATGTCCATGCTTTTCTAACACTTCTTTTGTCTCCTCAAACAATCCGAGGTTGATCAGGTTATTTGACAGCAATTTCCCAATCAAAAATTCTGCTGAAATATAATAAAGCTTCTTCTTTCCTTCATTTCGCTTTGCACCTTTCATCTTCTCCTTCGTGAGAATAAAAAGTGCTGTATAGATTTCTTTGTTCGATGCTTCTTTGATTGTTTTTTGATAGCGTTCCTGCAAAATCTGTTCCAATAATTTTTCCATCTGAGCTCTCCTTATCCTTTCTCAATTGCCTCACTACTATTTATTTTTTCACTTCTTCAATAAATTCTTTCATCATCCTTGTAAGTTGTGTGCCCATCGCAACACCTACTTCTTTACAAACTTCTTTGAACTCTTCAGCTACTTCCTTATCGACTTTGTATGTCTTCGGAACCAACCCTGCTTTCTCATCCCACTTATCTTGCGGTCTGTTTTTCTTTTCCTCACTGTTTTGCATGCGCACCTCTCACCTCCCTACAAGTATATAATATCATATACGTATACGTATATCAACATTTTTCTCTGATCATCAAATTATTTTCAGGATACTGAATAAAAATAAAAAAGCACTTGAAAGCTTAATAAAAAATCAGCTTTCAAGTGCTTTTTAGGCTGCGGATGACAGGAATCGAACCTGCACGGTCTCCCACTAGATCCTAAGTCTAGCGCGTCTGCCAGTTCCGCCACATCCGCATAAATAAAGAACAAGCCTAGGCTTGTTCTAGTGAAGCATCGGGGATTCGAACCCCGGACAACTTGATTAAAAGTCAAGTGCTCTACCGACTGAGCTAATGCTCCATAATATAAAACTTCAACTGGGCTAGTTGGATTCGAACCAACGAATGCAGGAGTCAAAGTCCTGTGCCTTACCGCTTGGCGATAGCCCATCATGCATCGCCTAAAAATAGGCAAAAAATAAGGGTGGATAGTGGGACTCGAACCCACGATATCCAGAACCACAATCTGGCGCGCTAACCAACTGCACCATACCCACCATAAGCGTGCTTGAAGGGATTCGAACCCCTGACCCACGGCTTAGAAGGCCGTTGCTCTATCCAACTGAGCTACAAACACGCATTCTTTTTTTCTTCCTAACAGCTAAGGCTCTAGGAAAGCGGGTGATGGGAATCGAACCCACGTATCTAGCTTGGAAGGCTAGTGTTCTACCATTGAACTACACCCGCGGAGTCGGGGTGACAGGATTCGAACCTGCGACCTCCTGGTCCCAAACCAGGCGCTCTAGCCAAGCTGAGCCACACCCCGTAGTTGCTATTTTGTGTTTTTGTTTTTGTCTCTGTCCTTAAGACAAGAGTTATTATATTATAGCAACAAACAAAAGTCAACACTTTTTTCTAATTTTTTTTATTTTTTTATTCATTTGGCACTTTATACAAAACATTGCTCAAAATACGCTTTTCCATTGTGATCTATTTCCATAATCATATACCCTGCACGGCGATCTGCCTGCCTTGGATAAGAAAGACTTCCCGGATTGAGCACAGTAAGATTTCCATCTACTTCCAGATGCGGCACATGAGTATGTCCATACATTACAATATCTACCCCTCGTCTTCTTGCCTCTTTTTTCAGTTCTTTCGTTCCCATAGAGACATAGTAAGAGTGCCCATGTGTGATAAACACTCTATACTTTCCTATAAAAAACTCCTGCTCCCTGCTCAGATCTGAAAAGAAATCATTATTTCCCGCAATAATATGTGTCTCACAGTCTGCCAGTGCACAGATGTAGTCTTCTCCCCCCTCTACATCTCCAAGATGGACCAGCATGTCAATCGGTCCCTCTCTGTCCAGAACCTCCTCCAGATTCCGGTGTCTCCCATGCGTATCGCTCACGATCAGTATCTTCATTCTTTCACCTGTCATTTTCTTCGAATATTATTTTAGCGTTTCCTTTTTTCGGAACACGAACCTCTTATTTCTTTGGATCCTAATCTTCCTGCTGCATTTTTTGCTCGATAATCCCTCTCATCAAACGGAGTGCCTTTCCCCTGTGGCTAAGTTCATTCTTCTTTTCCGGGTCCAGTTCTGCAGTTGTACATCCGTATTCTGGAAGATAAAAAATCGGATCATATCCGAATCCATGTTCTCCGGCAATCTCATATCCAATCCGCCCCTCAATAGTACCTCTTACAGTCTCTTTGCTTCCATCTGGAAATACTGCTGCGATTGCACAGACAAATCTTGCTGTGCGCTTCTCATCTGGAACTCCTTCCAAACGCTGCAGCAAAAGATTATTTTTAATCTCATAAGAAGTATCTGTTCCTGCATATCTCGCCGAATAGATACCCGGTTCTTTATTCAAATAATCAATTTCCAATCCCGAATCATCTGCCAGCACGATTGCATCTGTCAATTTTGCAATCGCTTCTGCCTTGATCATCGCATTTTCTTCAAATGTGGTTCCATCTTCTACGATATCCACGTCAATCCCAGCCTCTTTCATTGAGGATACCACAATTCCGAGATCCTCTAAAATCATCTGGATTTCTTTCATTTTATCTTGGTTCCCTGTCGCAAATATGATCTTTCTTTCCATGTTCTTTCTCCCTGTCCCTTTTTGCAAGCAGGATACAGATCCTTTTCTTTGCACATCCATATCCTGCATTGTCATTCACTTTCTATTTATGTTCTGTCTAAATTTCCGGATATTTCTTCCTTCTCGGCGGCTTTGGACCGAGAAATTGATAAAAGTACGTCTTTAGCATTCCATTGTAAATCTTTCGGTTCTTGTCTGCTTTCCTTCCAAAATACCGTTCCGTTTCCTCATAACTCGTAATCATATATGCCGACCAGCTGTCCAGCTTCTTAAAGCTCTCACCGAATTCTCTATACAGAGCCGGAAGTGCAGACTTTTCCTCAAGTCTCTCTCCATATGGAGGGTTGGTGATGATAAATCCATACTTCTTTGGATGTCTTAAATCTTTTACTGCCCGCTCCTGAAAATGAATCAAATGCTCTACGCCTGCCTCTCTCGCATTCTCTCTGGCCGCTTTTACAACTTCCCCATCAATATCATATCCCTGAATATCCACTTCAATATCATCGTCAATCAGGCTATTCGCCTCATCCACCGCCTCGTACCAGAGTTTTCGCGGAATCAAGTTTGTCCACTCCTCCGCCGTGAAAGAGCGATTCATCCCCGGTGCGATATTGGCAGCGATCATCGCCGCCTCAATTGGAAATGTCCCACTTCCACAGAATGGATCTATAAAAATCCTGTCTTTTTTCCACGGTGTCAACAAAATCAAAGCGGCTGCCAATGTCTCTGTAATCGGCGCTTTGCTGGACAACTGACGATATCCTCTCTTATGAAGAGAAACTCCCGAAGTGTCGATTCCTACCGTCACGATATCTTTCATTAAAAATACCCTCACCGGATAAGACGCCCCATTCTCTTCGAACCAGTCAATATGATAATGCTGCTTCATCCGGTTAACCATCGCCTTTTTCATGATAGACTGAATATCTGAAGGACTGAACAATTTACTCTTTACAGAAGCGGCCTTGGCCACCCAAAATTTTCCATCCTCCGGAATATATTTTTCCCACGGGATCTCCTTGGTCCGCTCGAACAATTCATCAAACGTCACTGCTTTGAAACTTCCAACCTTCAGCAGCACTCTCTCCGCGGTCCGCAAAAACACATTCGCCCGGCAAATCGCACTTGCATCCCCGGCAAAAGTCACTCTTCCATCTTCTACATTTATAATCTCATATCCTAAATCTTGTATTTCTCTCTTTAAAACTGCTTCCAGCCCAAAATGGCATGGTGCAATCAGTTCCAGTTTCTCCATCTTCTTCCTCCCGATGTTCTGTATTTCATTTTTATGATACCGCAACTTGTCTGGATGCACAACTATTTTCGCATCAATAAAAAAGCCTCCGGCGGTATTTTCATACTACCAAAGGCTTTCTGTCAGATTCTTTTAAAAGTATTCCTATTTAAGACATTTGAAGTATTACAGCACTGGCTCTTTTCTGCTGATTAGTAATCGCAATTTCCGTAAGAATTTTCGTTGCTCTCTGAATTCTTATTTTTGTTAGATGCTTTGCTGCTGTTTTTTGATGTCATTCGATCTGATGTCTTGTTGCTATTTTTTGATGTCATTCGATCTGAAGCTTTGCTGCTGTTTCCGGAATATCCATCAGAATAAGATGAATAAGATTCACTGTTTTTGGCTTTGTTTGTTGTTTTCGCATTCTTTGCCATTTTAAATTTCCTCCTGCAATTTGCTGCTCACTCGTGAATAGTTACATTCTTATTATCCCTGTTCAGTAAAAAACTATGCAGCTTCCGGAGGTTTTGCATTTGTAAATTTTGCCAATATTTTGCTTTTTTTCTAATTTAAGCTTGCTTTTTATTACGTATTATATTATACTACTGCTTGTAGGAAGGAAACTTCTTACAACCCCTTATTAATTATTTATACTCCCCTCAAAAGACCGTTGGCTCCCCCAACGGTCTTTTATTTTGCTATTTTAGGCTTATTCTCCCCACTTTTCCCCATTTTTACTATTTTCAGATTCTTCTCACCGCCTGTGATTTTCTACGATTCGCAGCACAATCCAAATCACAAGAAGAGGAACCAGCACAGGTGCCAACATACTGATCAACCCAGTGAGCAACGAAATTACAAGCACCAAAATCAGCACAATCCCGACACAAACTGCCGCTATCTTCCATCCGGTAATTTTCTTAATCTTTATCTCCGGTGTTCCAAATGGTGCCTCCTGCTCTGCCTCTTCATAATCGGCATATGTGTATTGATCCTCCGTTTCATTTAAAGGAGAGTCAATGATAGACCTTGCGATCACCCACGGATCCCCGAGAAGATCCATCACTTCCTTCTCTGACTTTCCATTTTTGACTTCCTCTGCAATATAACTTCGGTAATAGTCCACATGCTCTCTGACCTTTGCCGGATTCATCTCGGCTTCCAAAGCATGCTCCAACTGTTTTAAAAATTCATGTCTATTCATCTATTTCCCCCAGATTTCCTGTATCTACTTGACACTCCCACAACAAATGCCGAAGAGAATGCCTTCCATGCAGTCACAGTCCCTTATGACAAACAGTCCCCCGCCAGGCAGACCAGGCGGGGGACTGTCTGATGTTTCTTATCTTCTTTCAAAATAAAGAATAACATAAACTTCTTTTGAATCCAATAGGAACATCCTTAATATTTTATTAAAAGAATCTAAGAATTTTTACAATTTCCACTATTCTATCTTCACAACAAAAGATCTGTACTATACCTCAAACAGAAGGTCTCCATAAGATGGCATCGGCCAAATATTTTTATCAACAATCATCTCCAGCTGATCGACCGGACGACGCAGATGCTCCATCGCAGGCACAACATGACGTTCAAAAAAGCATGCCTGCTCCATTCCTTCCTCTTTCTTTGCAGCTTCTTCTGTTACTTTCTCCAGCTCTTTTAGCGCATTCTTTGTCTCTGCAAGAAGATTCGATGACTGGGTAAGAAGTTCTTCCTGCACATCGATCACCGCTACTGCACATGCCTGACGCACTTCATTGATAGACTTCGCAAGCGATGTAATATAGGTGATCACTGCCGGAATGATATGTTTGCTTGCAATATCGATCATTGCTCTCGCCTCAATATTTACCGCTTTGGCATATGCCTCATATTTGATTTCCGCTCTTGACTCTAATTCTGCTCTTGTAAATACACCGAATTTTTCAAAGACTTCAACCGATTCCTCTTCTACCAATGCCGGAATCGTATCTACCATTGTTTTTAAATTCGGAAGCCCTCTCCGCTTTGCTTCCTCAACCCACTCATCTGAGTACCCATTTCCGCTGAAAACGATTCTCTGGTGTTCGTAAGCATATTTTTTGATCAGATCATGGACACCTCTGTCAAAATCTTCTGCCTCTTCCAGATAATCACATGCCTCCGCAAATGCTTCCGCCACAATTGTATTTAAAATGACATTTGGCGCTGCAACCGAATCTCTGGAACCAACCATACGGAACTCAAATTTGTTCCCAGTAAACGCAAATGGTGAAGTACGATTTCGGTCTGTTGCATCTTTCGTAAAATCAGGAAGTGTCGACACGCCAGTGTGCAGTCGTTCGCCTTTCAGACTATGTGTCGCTTCCCCTGTACTGATCAGCTGCTCCAAAACATCCTCCAGCTGTTCTCCAAGAAAGACAGAAATAATTGCCGGCGGCGCCTCATTTGCCCCGAGACGCTGATCATTTCCTACATCTGCTGCTGACTCTCTCAAAAGTTTCGCATGGCGGTCTACCGCTCTTAATACGCAAGTGAGCACAAGAAGAAACTGGATATTATCGTGCGGCGTCTTTCCTGGATCCAGCAAATTGATTCCATCATCAGTCGTCAGCGACCAGTTATTATGTTTTCCTGATCCATTCACTCCTGCAAACGGCTTTTCATGAAGCAGGCACTGAAGGTTATGTTTGTATGCCACCTGCTTTAATGTCTCCATGACAAGCTGATTATGATCCACTGCCACATTGCACTGTGCATAGATCGGAGCAAGTTCATGCTGAGCAGGAGCCACCTCATTGTGCTGCGTCTTTGCAGATACCCCAAGTTTCCACAGTTCCTTGTTCACATCTTTCATAAACGCTGCAATTCGTTCTCTGATTGCACCAAAATAATGATCGTCAAGTTCTTGTCCTTTCGGCGGCATTGCTCCGAACAGTGTTCTTCCTGTGAATACAAGATCCTTTCTCTTTAAATACTTTTCCCGATCTACAAGAAAGTATTCCTGCTCTGCCCCTACCGATGGGATTACTTTAGAAGAGGTCGTATTTCCAAACAGACGAAGGAGCCGCATTGCCTCCTTATCGATTGCCTCCATCGAGCGCAGCAGCGGAGTCTTTTGATCGAGCGCCTCTCCATTGTACGAACAGAATGCTGTCGGAATATATAAAATTGCTCCATTTCCCTCCGCATCTTTTTTCACAAATGCAGGAGAAGTACAATCCCATGCCGTATATCCTCTCGCCTCAAATGTGGCGCGCAATCCTCCGGAAGGAAAGGAGGAAGCATCTGGTTCCCCTTTGACAAGTTCCTTGCCCGAGAATTCCATCAATACTTTTCCGTCCTGCTTCGGTGCAGAAATAAATGCATCATGCTTTTCTGCCGTCGCTCCTGTCAGAGGCTGGAACCAGTGAGAGTAGTGTGTTGCCCCCTTCTCGATCGCCCACTCTTTCATCTCATGTGCGACAACATCAGCAATGGAAGTCTCTAACTCCTTTCCTTCCTGAATCGTCTTCTTTAATTCTCTATATACTTTCTTCGGCAGACGTTCCTGCATGACAGCATCATTAAAGACATTTTCCCCAAATATTTCCGTTACCTTCATTACTTCGCTCATATTCCCATCCTTCCAAATATTTGTTTCGCTTTTGTTTTCGTTTTCAAATACACTTTAATACGATACTCTAATTTCAGAAAAAAAGCAAGGTTCCTAACACTTGTAATTTCTTATAAATATTGATAAGGAAAAAAGATCGGTGCAGTCACACTGATCTTTTTTCCCGAAATCTCTTTTCAATTATCTCTGAACAATTCTTCTGCAAATATTAAGCTTTGTTTACAGATCCGAATAATTCCATTTTCTCTTTTACAGTTGCTTTGATTGCTTCTGCTCCCGGAGCTAATAATTTACGAGGATCGAATCCTTTTCCCTGAAGGTCTTTTCCTGCTTCCACATACTCACGAGTTGCTGCTGCAAATGCTAACTGACACTCTGTATTTACATTGATCTTCGCTACACCAAGATCAATTGCTTTTTTGATCATATCTTCCGGAATTCCTGTTCCTCCGTGAAGTACAAGTGGCATTGCCCCTGTAAGCTGCTGAATCGCATCTAATGTCTCAAAGCTAAGTCCTTCCCAGTTTTCCGGATATTTTCCGTGGATATTACCGATACCTGCTGCAAGCATTGTTACGCCTAAATCTGCGATTGCCTTACATTCTTGAGGATCTGCACACTCACCTTTTCCTACAACTCCGTCTTCTTCTCCTCCGATGGAACCCACTTCCGCTTCCAGAGACATTCCTTTTTCAGCACAGATTGCTACTAACTCTTTTGTCTTTGCAACGTTCTCTTCGATCGGGTAGTGAGAACCGTCGAACATAATAGAAGAAAATCCTGCTTCGATACACTTCATACATCCTTCAAAGCTTCCGTGGTCTAAGTGAAGTGCTACCGGAACAGTGATGTTCAGTTCTTCTAACATTCCATTTACCATACCTACTACTGTCTTATAACCTGTCATATATTTTCCGGCACCTTCAGATACTCCGAGAATTACCGGTGAATTACATTCCTGAGCTGTTAATAAGATAGATTTTGTCCATTCCAGGTTGTTAATGTTGAACTGTCCAACTGCATAGTGACCTGCTTTTGCTTTTTCTAACATTTCTTTTGCTGATACTAACATGTTTCTTCCTCCGCTTCTTTTACGTTATTTCACATGCCCTATTATACCGCATATGTAAAAAAAAGGAAACCTTTTTATCACAGAAACTTTCCGGTCGTATCTTGCCTGCTGTTTTAATTAAAATAGAAAAACAAGTGGGTGTAATCATACGTCCGCTCTTTCTTTCCTATGCTCATCTATTTTTTAGTAAACAACGTCCCATACAAAGAAGCCCTCACGCATAAGCGATTAGGCTTCGATCAAATAAAATTATCAAATTATTTCCGTTTCTTTAAGATTGTTGCAAGAGCAACTCCGAGTGAAACAATTCCTGCTCCTGCAACCGGAAGTGAGGAAGCTGTGTCACCAGTTTTTGGTGTTGTTCCCTCTTTCTTTGTTTCTGCTGCTTGTGTCTGAACATTTTCCTTATTTTCTTCTGGTGTTGTTGGTGCTTCTGGCTTCTGTTCCGGTACTTCTGGTGTTTCTACATCTGGATTCTCTGGCTGTTCCGGTTTCTGATCTGGGTTCTCTGGCTGTTCCGGCTTTTGATCTGGGTTCTCCGGCTGTTCTGGCTTTTGATCCGGATTCTCCGGCTGTTCCGGTTTCTGATCCGGCTCTTGTGATTCTCCATTACATACCCAATGTCCCTCTTCCGGGTGATTAATCACCTCATCATATGCTTCTTTTACAAGAACTTGTTCATCCCATGCCGGCTTTGTTTCAATCCAGATATCCTTTTCTTCATAAATAGGCTCCTCACCAACTTGTACATCAACCCATTTAGCCTTTATTGTTATACGGAATTCACCACGATCCGCATGATATCCGATATGTTCTCCATACTCTTTAGATAAACCGCCTTCTACAGGATCTTCGTAAAGACCTATATCTATACCACCACATGTTTGACAAATTGCATGCTTCTGTTTTTCGTAAATAGGCTTAGTACCTACTTGTACTTGTTGTTTTTCATAATATCCTTCAGCTTCATGATGAACCGTCTTGTATTCTGCTTCGTGGTGAATAGTTTCCTGCCACGCTTCCTTATCCACTACCCACTCGCAATTATCCCCATGTACATGCTCTTTTTCGCTTGCTATTGCTGATACTTTATCCATCGCAAATACTGTTCCTGTTCCCGTTCCTGCAACAGTCAAAGACATAGCAGCAACCAACGCAACAACAAATTTCTTTCTCATTTGTATCTCCTCCTAAAATTTGCCTTCATGAATCTAAAGACAATATTTAAGAACCCGAATTCTATCCCCTCTTCTATCATCCTTAAATTCAACACATTTTTAACTCGTTCCGAGTTATATTTTTATTCTAACTCGCACCGACTTGAAAGTCAATCCTCAAATTCTTTCTATAATAAAATCAATTTGAGGTGATAACTTTGAATTATGCTGAACGAATGAGAAATTTAAGACAAGATAACGATCTTTCTCAAAAGAAAGTAGCTGATATGCTAGGAGTTGCTCAAACAACTTATTCTCAATATGAATTAGAAAAGCGACCAATGCCTATTGATTATCTGATAGCGTTATGCAAATTTTACAATGTATCTGCTGATTATATGCTCGGATTGTCAAATAGAAAGAACCCATAATATTCTGTCAGCGTAACGCTTGCCCCGATGCCCCACCAACCTGTTAGAAGCCGTTGCTCGGGGCATCCTGCAAGACACTGTTTTTTGAATGTAAGCAAACAAGGAAATTTGCTATTTATTCATGCCTTTCAACAGTTCCTGCATGATTTTCATACCCGCTTGTAGACCAAGCGCAGTATAAACTTCGGAAACCTCACTTGCCATTTCATTTGCTGAATCTATCAGTTCTGAAACTGTTTTGTTTCCATGTTCTCTTAATACCTCTTCATTTTTACTATAACTTTCTTCTAACTTTTTGTTATAATCTAATTCTGTCTGTTTTGCCTCGATCGCGGATCCATAGAGCAAATATTCTGTAATACCTTGTATAGTTGCACGTCTTAAAATTTCTTTTGTAATGTCCATTGTAAATCCAACCTCCATATTTATAACTAACTTTTCTTTGTGAATACCACTATCTTTTATAGAAAAAATGTTATCTTGCGGTGTGTTATACAACTGCTTTTTATCAGAATCCTACATTTTACAACCAACAGACTATTAAAGGAATTAAAAATTTTAAAGATATTAAATTTTTCATCAAAATTCAACCTCTATTTGACTCGTATCCTCCCTTTCCTAAATTTACTCTGATTTTATGCTTGATACCCTGCACTTTTTTGCAACAAAAAAAGTTTCAAAAACCTATATTCACAAGGTTTTTGAAACTCCTAAAAGTGACTCCAAGGGGAATCGAACCCCTGATTCCAGCGTGAGAGGCTAGCGTCTTAACCGCTTGACCATGGAGCCATTTGTTTGGTACCTGTATAGTATAGAACACTTTTTGGGATTATGCAAGTCTTTTTTTCAATTTTTTTCAAATTTTTTAAACTTTTTTGTTTTTCTATTTTTTGCTTCTATACTTGGACAATTCTTATCTATCGCCCAAACCTTCCCTTTATAGATTTTAACAGCAGAAACCAGGCGCTTTTCGCCCCTCGGCTTCTGCTGCTGATTTTTCCTACATTCCTCCGGCAAACATGGACATATATCCCTGCACAAAGATAAACAAGATTACCGCCGGAAGAACAAATGTAAGGTACAACTTCATCGGACGGCCACCCGGGAATTTGATTCCGATTCCGGTATTGGCTTCTTTCAGGAAATGATCCCATCCCCACCCATATTTTGTCACACAGAATAACAGATAGATCAAAGATCCGAGTGGAAGCAGGTTGTTGCTGACAAGGAAATCCTCAAAATCCATAATATTCTTTCCAAGGATCTGTATTCCAGACCAATCTGTCAGACCAAGTATACACGGAAGTCCTAACAGGATCAAAAGCGCACCATTTATGAGCAGAGATTTCTGTAAGGACCACCCCCACATCTCTCTTGCAAATGTGATAATGTTCTGGAACACTGCGATAATCGTAGAAAATGCCGCAAATGTCATGAACAGGAAGAACAGACTTCCCCACACTCTTCCGCCTGCCATCTCGTTAAATACGTTCGGCAATGTTACAAATACAAGTCCCGGACCTTCTCCTGGATTGATTCCAAATGCAAAACATGCTGGAAAAATAATCAGACCAGAAACAATCGCCACCGTTGTGTCAAGTAAACCAACGCTGATGGCCTCTCCAGTCAGTGCTCGTTCTTTCCCAATATAGCTTCCGAAAATTGACAGTGCCCCGATTCCAATGCTCAGTGTAAAAAATGCCTGTCCCATGGCTGCAAAAATCACAGTACCGATCCCTGCCTCTTTCATCTTACCGAAGTCCGGTACAAGATAAAAACGGAGACCGTCCATTGCGTTTGGAAGTGTTAGTGACTTCACCGCCAACACCGCCATAATTACAAACAGCGTAGACATCATGATCTTTGTGATTCCCTCCACGCCTTTCTGAAGTCCAAGCGAACACACACACAATCCTGCTATTGAAATTAATAACATCCAGAAGATCATCGCATTTCGATCAGATGTAAATGTAGCAAATACCTGCTCAACTTCCTTTGGCTTCAGTCCTGTAAATTCTCCTTTGAGCATCTTGAAGAAATACGCAAGCATCCATCCACCGATGGTTGTATAAAACATCATCAACAAATAATTACCTGCCATTCCAAAATAACGATAGCAATGCCATTTTGTCCCTTTTGGCTCTAATTTATTGAAGGAAGTAGCAATACTTCTCTGGCTCGCCCTCCCTACTGAAAACTCTGCAACAACAATCGGCAGACCAAGTATAAATAAGAAAAACAAATATACAAGTACAAATGCTCCCCCTCCATATTTTCCCGTAATATATGGAAATCTCCATACATTACCAAGACCGATTGCACAACCGGCTGAAATCAATACAAACCCCAACCGGGATGAAAATTTTTCTCTCTTTTCCATTAATCCTCTTCAATTCCTTCCTCTAATTGTAACGTATCTGGTTCCTTCATCAGAGATTTGACTTTATCGATAGGCACCATAATCTTTAATTTCTGTCTTTGGTTCTCAATCATCACTTCATCATGTTCCCCTCCGAACTCACCATCCAGTGTCCACGGAATCTCTTCCAGAGACTCCAGTTTCAAGCTGTTTGCCTTAAATGTATACATATGTTTTGTATCAATCTGTTCGATCAGAATCGCTGCGATGATCTCCTGCAATGCTAACGGATTCTTTGGCGTCTTAATCAGAGTCACTTCAAACTCTCCGTCATCAAATACAATACTCTTTCCAACCATATTTCGGAATCCGCCGATCGACCTGGAATTTGTTACCATCCCGAAGATAAATTCATCTTCGATCACCTGATCATCATGCGTCACTTTAATCCGGTAAGACGGCACATTATAAAGGCGCTTCATTCCTTCCAGCACATATGCAAGATGTCCGAGAACATTTTTCACTTCCTGCTTTGTCTGATATGAAACATCTGTAAAAAGCCCGAATGCTGCGATATACACAAAAAAATCGTGGTTAAATTTCCCGATATCACACGGAAAGACAATTCCATTCACTGCCGTATCTGCAGCCTTTAGCATATCTTTTGGAATATGTAAACTTCTGGCAAAATCATTCGTCGTCCCAGTCGGGATATAACCGATTGGAATCTGTTCTTTTCTCTTCATCATCCCGGTTACGACTTCATCAAGCGTGCCATCTCCACCGCTGCACACAACTAAGTCATATTCTTCCTTAAAGTGACGCACTTTGTGATATCCATCCCGGTACTTCTGTGTCGGATAAACGGTCACTTCGTATCCTGCTTTCACAAAAATATCAAGTACATCTGACAGTTTTGGCTTGATCAGTCCCTTCCCTGCGTTCGGATTATAAATAAATAATAATTTCTTCATCGCGTTCTCCTTTCTACTATTTTTATAGGATAAAAAAGAGCATATCACATGCTCTTTTTCCTACCTCTTTTACTTTACATTATTTAAAAACAATTCAATACCCTGTGCTGCCTTTTCTTCGTCCTCACCCTCAGTAACTACTGTCAGCTCTTCTCCGCTGTGAACGTTCAGGCTCATCATTCCCATAATGCTTTTGGCATTAATTCTTTTTTCCTTGATCTCAATATAGATTTGGCTTGCATATTGACTTGCTTCCTGAACAAGCAGAGCAATTGGTCTTGCCTCTAGTCCATTGTCAAGTTGAATTGTTACTGGTTTCCTAATCATTGTGTACCTCCTTGTTCGCTCTTACCTTCTCAGCGATCTCACTTAACTTTCTTAGCCGATGATTCACACCCGACTTCCCGACTGGCGGTGTCAGTGCGTCACCTAGTTCCTTCAATGTTGCTTCCGGATAGGCGATTCTCGCAAGAGCAACCTCTCTTAATCCGTCTGCTAATTTTTCAAAACCGATCTCATCTCTGATATATACAATATCTTCCAGCTGTTTGACTGCTGCGGAAACGGTTTTATTAATATTGGCAGTTTCACAATTTACCTTTCTATTCACGGTGTTTCTCATATCTTTTAAAATACGAATATTTTCAAACTCCATCAGTGCAACATGTGCCTCCATGATATTTAGCATATCTGAAATCTGATCTGCCTCCTTGAGGTAGACAACATAGGATTTCTTTCTAAGCACGATCTTGGCACTCATATGCAGACTGTTCATAATATACTGTAATTGCTTCGCCTTGTCTTCAGTCGCACATACCACTTCAAAGTGGTAAGATTTGTAAGGATCACTGATTGAACCTGATGCAAGGAACACTCCCCTTAGAAACGCTCTCCGACAGCATAGCTGACGAATCACCACATTCTTTACAATGGAAAGTTCCTCTCTAATTTCACCCGTATCATCCAATAACTTCACTGCCTGAAGCACTCTCACTGCCTCTTCGTGCCTTGCAATGATAACGGAATAAAAAACACTTCCTTTTTTAAGGTTCTTTCGAATAGAAGTTTCAGTACATATATTAAATGTTTTTTTGATTAATGTAAAGTACTTTCTTGCAACAGTTATATTTTCTGTATGTACCGTCACCCGGTATCTATCCGAACTGGAGATGGAAATTCTCCCGCAGATACTTATGATCGCCGCAAGTTCTGCAATTTGACAATGTCTTGCACTGCTCATATGCGTGGACAGTTCTTCTTTTACTTTTGCTGAAAATGACATTTTTTCCATTTATTTTACTTTTCCCTATGAATCTCTTTCAATATCCCGGTGTTCTACCTTTACTCCATATCTGTCATCCTGCTTCAAAAACTGATACAGTTCATTTGCCAGTGTAACAGATCGGTGCTTTCCCCCGGTACATCCAATTGCAATGACAAGCTGATTCTTTCCCTCTATAATGTAGTTTGGAATCAGAAAGGTAACCATATCTTTTAACTTCTCTAAAAATTCCTGTGCTTTTGGTTCCTTCATCACATACTCACTGACCGGACTGTCATTTCCACTCATCGGCCGGAGCTCTTCTATATAATATGGATTCGGAAGGAAACGCACATTGAATACCAGATCTGCATCATTAGGAATTCCATACTTAAATCCGAACGACAATACTGTAATATACAGATTTTTAAACTCTTTATTCTCTACAAAAATTTTGTTGAGTTCACCCTTTAGTTCCCTTGTCAGCATTTTACTTGTATCTACAATATATGTTGCTTTGGATTTTAAAAACTTTAATTTCTCACGTTCCAGTTCGATCCCCTTATCCAGCCGCTCATTTCCTGCAATCGGATGAGTCCGCCTTGTCTCCTGATATCGCTTGATCAGCACATCATCCCCTGCCTCAAGAAACAACACTTCATAAGCAAATCCAGTGTCATCAATCTTCTTTAACACTTCTTCTAATTCTGTAAAATTCCGCTCATCCCGAATGTCAATCCCAAGAGCCAGCTTATCAATCTCTGAATTGGCCCCACTCAAAAGACTTGCCAGAGCCGGAATCACAGGAATCGGAAGATTATCTACACAAAAATATCCAACATCTTCCAGCATCTTCAATGCAGTGCTCTTTCCCGCACCGGACATTCCCGTAACGATCACAAATCTCATCTTAAAATTCTCCTAACATCTTTACTTCCGGTTCCAGTGTCACCCCGGAATTTGCCTTTACGCGCTCCGATACCTGGCGGATCAGTTCTCGTACTTCCGCAGCTGTCGCATTATCCTTATTGATCACAAACCCACAGTGCTTTTCTGATACCTGTGCGCCTCCTACTTGAAATCCTCGTAACCCGGCTTCCTCAATCAGCTTTCCGGCAAAATATCCTTCCGGACGTTTGAAGGTACTGCCTGCACTTGGATATTCCAACGGCTGCTTTGTCGTGCGCTTCTCTTTGAGTTCATTCATTTTTTCCCGGATTTTTTCTTGCTCCCCATGTGCAAGATGGATTACCGCTTCCAGTACAATGTACTGATTTTTCGCAACCTTGCTTGTGCGATATCCCATATCCAGTTCCTCTCTCGGAATCGTGAGCAGTTCTCCTTCCTTTGTCAGAACTGTCACCTGCTCCAGCACATCTTTCATCTCACCGCCGTATGCTCCGGCATTCATCACTGCAGCTCCTCCGATTGTTCCCGGAATTCCGGAAGCAAACTCAAATCCAGCCAGCGACTCTCCTGCTGCCTTTGCTGCAATTGCCGATAAAAGCGCACCTGCCTGCGCTGTCACAAATTCTCCTTTTACAGAAATCTCACTCATGGATTTGTAAATCTGTATGATAACCCCTCGGTAGCCCTGATCGCTAACAAGAAGATTACTTCCATTTCCTAAAATATAATATGGCATTCCTGCCTCTTTGCATAAGAGAATAATCTTCTGTACTTCTTCTGCACTCTCCGGTGATACAAAGTAATCCGCTGCTCCTCCGACACGGAACGTCACATGGTTTTTCAACGGTTCGTCTGTTAGCACATTTTTTTCTTCGGTCAGCTGTATCAATGCGTCATAAAATTCTTTCTTCATGCTCTATCTCCTGCTTCTATCTATATGCATCATTCATTCTGTTCCTATTCATCCTGTCCCGAAGTATTCCTCCGGGCAGTATCTTTATCATACTATAAAGCCCCCGCAAATTCAATGTACACTTGCAAAATCTCCCGAAATACGGTATATTAGAAGCAAAATGTAAAGCAAAAAAGGAGTGAACTTATCATTGGACTCGAGTGTCGTCATACAATTAATTATTTTAGCCGTACTGATTCTTTTATCAGCATTATTTTCATCGGCAGAGACCTCTTTGACAACCTCTAACAAACTAAAAATTCAATCTCTGGCAGACCAGGGAAGCAAGCGCGCCCGCATTCTTCTAAAGATTTCAGAAGATTCTGGTAAGATGCTGAGTGCGATCTTGATCGGGAATAACCTCGTGAACAATGCGGCAACCGCGCTCACGACGTCTCTGATCATTCAGCTATTCGGAAATTCTGCGGTCGGTATTGCGACCGGTGTGATCACTTTATTGATCTTGATCTTCGGAGAAATTTCTCCAAAGACACTGGCAACGATCCATTCCGAAAAGATGGCGCTGCTCTATGCACCGCTGATCCATTTTCTGATGAAGATTTTTACCCCGGTCATTTTTATTGTGAACAAGCTCTCCATGGGAGTTCTGTTTCTTCTGCGTGTCAATCCGGATCAGAAGGTCAATACAATGACCGAACACGAACTTCGGACCATCGTGGATGTCAGCCATGAGGACGGCGTGATTGAATCAGAAGAAAAAGAAATGATCTACAATGTATTTGATATGGGAGATGCCAAAGCAAAAGATATTATGGTGCCTCGTGTCCATGTGACGTTCGCTGATATAAACAGCACTTACGATGAACTGATCGAGATTTTCCGTGAGGACAAGTTTACAAGACTTCCGATCTACGAAGAGACCACTGACAATGTCGTCGGTACAATCAATATGAAGGATCTTCTGTTATACAATTACAATGACAAGAAGGAATTTCATGTCAGAGATATTTTAAGAGAAGCTTATTTTACTTACGAGTATAAGAGCATCTCTGAATTGCTAGTAGAAATGCGACAGGCTTCGATCAACATCGCCATCGTCCTCGATGAATATGGAGAAACTGCCGGACTGATTACCCTCGAAGACTTACTCGAAGAGATTGTTGGCGAGATTCATGACGAGTACGATGAGAACGAAGAGGAGTTTGTCCGTCAGATCAATGACCGGGAATATATCATTGAAGGTTCCATGAATCTTGACGATCTCAACGACAGCCTCGGATTAAATCTTTCCTCTGAAGACTACGATTCCCTTGGTGGATTCATCATCGAACATCTTGACCGTCTTCCTGAACAGGGGGATGAATTGACGACAGATGATGGAATCCGGCTCGTCGTGGAGGCACTCCAGAAGAATCGTGTAGAAAGTGTTCACTTATATATTCCGGAAGGATTCTACGATCGGAAAGAAGAAGACTCTTTCGACTTCTAATCTAACAAAAATGTTGCTGCAATATGGTATCTTACCATTTTACAGCAACATTTTTATTTTCTATGCATTCACCTATTGTTCTCCCAGATTGAGAATATCATTGATCTCTTCTTCCGTCATATCCAGAAAGGCAGATACTTCTTCTATCGTTACATCTCTTCCTGTTTCCTCTTTCAGTTTCTTGATATTATCATCTAAATCTGTATACTTCTCTAAAAGCGTATGGTCTCTTCGCTTCACTTCTGTCTGCTCCTCGATCAGCATCTGCATTCCCGCGCGTACTTCCTCCATAATCTTCCCATGCGCTTCCTCTGCGGATTTCAATTCATCCAGTGCAAGCATCAGGCTTACATTTCCCTCCTGGATCAGATCTCCGAGAAATACTTCTTTGTGATACATCTCTTTCGCTACTTCCACAACTTTCTCCAAATACAGCTCGATCAGTCTTCCCCTTGCAAGTGCATCTCCTTCTATCGAGGCTGCAAATAACTTTTGTCGCTCGCCTGCTTCCTCTGCCTTTATTGTTTTGATTTCTTCCATATAGCGTGCGAGATAACGCTTTTCTTCCTCTGTATAGTGCTCCTCTGCCTGTTCTTCTGTCTTCTCAGTAACAGTTCCTCCCTGTTTTACATAGCCTTTGACTGCTACTTTCTGCGACAGCAGATAGTCGCAGACCAACTCCATCTGTTCTCTGGAAAGTCCGTCCTCTGCAAAATATTCTTCTACTTCTCTTACCGAAAGTACATTCTGCGCTCCCTGAGCCTTCTGAAGAATTCCTCCTAGTTTCTCCCGAAATTCTAATCTATCACTCATACTTTTATCCTCTTTTCTGCTTTGTATATTTCCCTATTCTACCTATTTTCCCTGCTTTTGTAAAGCATTATGCTCTATTGCCATGTAGTTTCACTGCTTAATGGATCACAATCGTTGGATATCCTGCCCATTTTAACCGCTGTTCCATCTGCGCTGCCTCCTGCAAAGTCGGATAACTCCCGACCACTACACGGTAAAACCCGTTAGAGTCTTCAATTCTTGCGGGATATTCCTGCTCCTGAAGCTCTCTTAACAAGTTATTTGCATATACCTGATTCCGGAATGCTCCGACCTGGACACGGTATCTTCCTCCTGCTCCTCCGGCAGTTCCACCACTTCCCGGCACGGTTCCACCACTGCTGCTCTCCAAGGTATCAAGAATACCTGACGCGATCGCCTCTGCAATATCCTGAAAATTATCATCAAACAGCTGATTATCTGTGTCTGAATTGATGAACCCAACTTCCACAAGAACTGCCGGCATTTTTGTTCTGCGCAACACGATCAGATTCGGTCTTGCCTTGACCCCGAGATTCACAAATCCAATCGATTCCAGCTGCTCATTGATATTCTGTGCCATCTCATACTTGATCCCAGATTTGTCATAGACAAGTGACTCTACCCCTGATACTGCGTTGGCAGTCGGATAGGAATTCCGGTGAATGGACACAAAAAAATTTACTCCGGCTTTGTTCGCCTCCATTGCCTTCTCATACGGCGACTCATACACATCTGTTGTCCTTGTATACTCTACATCTAATCCGTTATTCTGTAAAATCTGCCCAATCGCTAACGTAAGCTTCAGTGTATCATCCTTCTCCTGTCTACCGTTATATACTGCTCCCGGGTCACGTCCACCGTGCCCGGCATCTAACATAATTGAATATGGCATGTTTCTACTCCCGATAAATTTCTTTATCATTATTCTATGCAGAACATCTCACTTTGTTTCATCTACCGTCTCTCTCTTGCCCGTTCCCTTTTGTATCTTTGTTCCATACGCCGCCTTTTCTCCACAGCTTTCAGCTTAGTCATGATCGTTGTATAAAAACTCAGATAAATCATTCCTCCGATGGCAATAGCAAACAAAAGACTGATCAGATTAGATCCGGTAACAAGCTCCAAAAGATAATAAATCCCACCTGCTGCCACTCCCATCGGAATAGATGCCAGAAGCGGACAGAGATAGGCAGTTCCCCATGGGTTTTTATAATGAATGTACTTCTTCATTGAAATATCATTTAAAATACAGATGACAATTGAATAGACAATCGTTGCCACCAGCACTGCATAAATCCCAAGTGAAGTCAGTTGAAGAAGCGCAACAAGCAGCCCGACATTGATGACCAATGCGATCGCCGCATTCCACATCGGCAGATTTGCCTTGCCGATTCCCTGCAGAACACCATTGGATACATTTGAATTTGTATTAAAAATAATCGTTACTGCGCCGATGAGCAGCAAAGTGCCGGCGGTTCCATTCGTATTCGGAAACAACAGTCTTGTGATCGGATAAGCCAATACTGCAAGCCCTATAGCCGCCGGAATTGAAATAAACATCGATAACTGAGTCGCCTCATCGATCTTCCTTCTGGCCGCCTTCCTCCTATGCTGCGCATACAGTGCAGACACCTCCGGAATCATCGATGTAGGCGCCGCTCCAGCAAGCGTCAGAGGAATATTGATAATCGTAAGAAAATAGACCGAATACTCACCATAGAGTGTACTCACCACCTCCGAGTTTACCCCTTGCCTGCCTGCCAGTTCGGAATACATGACACCGTTGATATAACCGTTGATATTATAGATGAACGAACTGAAAATAATCGGTGTTACAATCAGAAATAAAACACGGAAAATCTCTCGATAACTATCTTCCTTCCCGGTCTGATCTGCTCTCACATGCCGTGCGATCTGTTTTCGGTTGACCTCATAGGCAGCTGCCATAAAAAGCAACGCGATCAATACACCTGCTCCGGTTCCAACGGTTCCTCCTGCTGCCCCCCATTTTGCAATTCCTTCTTTTGTTCCATCGGAAAAAAAATGGATAAAAAGCCATGCCGCCCCGATGCTGACTGCCGCATTGAGAATCTGCTCAATAATCTGGGACAAAGAAGTCGGAAGCATGTTGCTGTGCGCCTGAAAATATCCACGGTATACCCCAAGGATCCCTGACAAGAAAATCGTCGGCGCTAATACCTGAAGTGCAAGAGTCGCTCCCGGCTGATTACTTGGAATCATGTATTTTGCTCCAAACAGACAAAACAGCGCACTTGCACCACTTAAGATCATTGTATAGATCAGCGCACCTCTGAAGAACTTCTGTGCATTCTTATATTCCTTAAATGCCAGCCGTTCTGCAATCACTTTCGATACTGCCTGAGGAATGCTGAAAGATGCGATCATCAGCAAAATCAGATACGCATTCTGTGCAAGCCCATAATAACCAATCCCAATTTCTCCAACAATCTCCGACAGCGGGCTTTTATACAGCAACCCGATCACTTTTGAAATTAACGCCGCAATCATCAAAAAAGAGGCATTTCTCAATAAATTATTCTTTTGTGTCATCCATTTGCTCCTATCTTTCCTAATACAGAAAAAGTGTCATACTCCTTTTAGTATAACACTTTTTTACCGAAAAACCTCTATATTTTTCTCATATCATATCCTGTTTTGCAAAAAGTCATTTTCTTATATCCTTTATCCTTTTGCAAAAAGTATATAAACTGCTCTTAAAAGATCTCAAGAAGTTCCTGAAACTGCCCTATTTCTGCCTCAGCATCCGGCGCCTCACCGAACCCGTATCCCGCAAATATCATCGGTACCTTGGCAATCTCACACGCTTCATAGTCCCCGAGCGTATCTCCGACATAGACCGGAAAATCTAGTCCATTTCTATCTGCAACGCTTCTGATATTCTCTCCCTTTGGACGTTTTGTATTCCCAAAGCATTCCATATCTGTCACAAACTTGCCAAGCCCTGTCTTCTCTAAGAATAACTCAATGTAACCGCTCTGACAGTTGCTGACAATAAACAGAGGATACCTCTCTGCCAGTGTTCGTATAACTTCTATTACCTGTGGATAAGTAATGTCCTCTTCGCTGGCAGCCAGCGCCTCGTGCTCATATCGACAGCATCGCTCCAGGATACGCTCCCTCTGTTCTTCTGTAGCCTCTGGAAGAATATTTTTCGCAATCACATCCATCGTCTTCCCAAATAATCTCTTTAAAATCTCTCCAGTCAGATGAACGTCTGTGATTCCCTCTTCTATGATTGCCTGATTCCATGCACCTGCCACAATCTCTGTCGAATCCCACAGCGTACCGTCTACATCAAAAATAATCCCATCTACTCTCATTTCCATCTCTCGTTTCTTCTCCCTTCCCGTTCCAGCAAATATCGCTTCACATCATCCCCACATCCAAATCCAGATATATCTCCATTCTTATGGATCACACGGTGGCATGGAACAAGGATCAAAATCGGATTCCGATTATTTGCCTGTCCGACTGCGCGGACTGCTTTCGGATTTCCTATACCTGCTGCAATATCTGCATAACTTCTCGTTTCCCCATATGGGATTTTGCGTAGTTCTTCCCATACTCGCTTTTGAAACGCTGTCCCTTCTGCCTTGATTGGAATTGTAAAATTCCTTCGATCTCCCGCGAAATATTCCTGAATCTGGTGGTACGTTTCATATAGAACATCCGAATGCAGATGATAACGCTGTTCAGATTGCTTCTCCGACAACAGAGTAACATTTTCCGTTTCTAAAAAAAGATTTGTCAGATATCCATCTGCTTCTGAAATTGTCAGGATACCGATTGGACTTTGAAATGTGTACGACTGTTTTAACATTTTGTAGCTATCCCTTTTCTCTCTTACTTAAAATACAAAAATATTTTATCATACAAACTGGCAACCTGTCATGCAAAAAGGGACTGCCTTACGGCAATCCCTCAAAATTTATTCATCTTTTAATTATTCGATGATTGTAGCAACTCTTCCTGATCCTACTGTACGTCCACCTTCACGGATAGCGAAACGTAAACCTTGTTCCATAGCTACTGGATGGATCAGTTCGATAGACATTTCTACGTTATCTCCAGGCATGCACATTTCTGTACCTTCTGGTAAGTGGCAAACACCTGTTACGTCAGTTGTTCTGAAGTAGAACTGTGGTCTGTAGTTGTTGAAGAATGGTGTGTGACGTCCACCTTCGTCTTTTGTTAATACGTAAACCTGAGCTGTGAATTTTGTGTGACATGTAACACTACCTGGTTTAACAAGAACCTGTCCTCTTTCGATTTCTGTTCTCTGAACACCACGAAGTAATGCACCGATGTTGTCACCAGCCTGAGCTTCGTCAAGAAGTTTACGGAACATCTCGATACCTGTTACAACAACTTTACGTGTTTCTTCTTTGATACCAACGATTTCAACTTCGTCAGATACGTGAAGTGTACCACGCTCAACTCTACCAGTTGCAACTGTACCACGTCCTGTGATAGAGAATACGTCCTCTACTGGCATTAAGAATGGTTTGTCTGTTTCACGTTCTGGATCTGGGATGTAGCTGTCAACAGCTGCCATAAGTTCCATGATCTTGTCTCCCCATTCTCCGTTTGGATCTTCAAGAGCTTTAAGAGCAGATCCCTGGATGATTGGAGTGTCATCTCCTGGGAATTCGTATTCGTCTAATAATTCACGAATTTCCATTTCAACTAATTCTAATAACTCTTCATCGTCTACCATGTCACATTTGTTCATGAATACTACGATGTAAGGAACACCTACCTGACGAGAAAGTAAGATGTGCTCTCTTGTCTGAGCCATAACACCATCTGTTGCAGCAACAACGAGGATAGCACCGTCCATCTGAGCAGCACCTGTGATCATGTTCTTAACGTAGTCAGCATGACCTGGGCAGTCAACGTGAGCGTAGTGACGGTTCTCTGTCTCGTACTCAACGTGTGATGTAGAGATTGTGATACCACGTTCTCTTTCTTCTGGAGCTTTATCGATGTTCTCGAAATCTGTTGCTGTGTTACCTTCTACTCTTGCTGCAAGAGTTTTTGTGATAGCAGCTGTTAAAGTTGTTTTACCATGGTCAACGTGTCCGATTGTACCAATGTTAGCATGTGGTTTGCTTCTTTCAAATTTAGCTTTAGCCATTTTGAATAATCCTCCTTATTATATGTCTTCTTAACGAAGACAATTCTATTAGTTTCAGTTTAACTCGACTACTTCGATTATATTTCAAATCGCATTGTTTTTCAAGCCTTTTTCTGATTTTTTTATATCAAACAACCGAATCTGCCTAAGAAAATCTCAGAAGCCATATCCGGTTGTCAGATACGATATATTTTACGGTTGATTAAGCGTTTTTGTTAGATAACACTTTCTCCTGTACGTTCTTCGGAACTGGCTCGTACTTCTCAAAGAACATTGAGTAGTTACCACGTCCCTGTGTCTTAGAACGTAAGTCTGTAGAGTAACCAAACATCTCAGATAATGGAACATATGCACGAACGATCTTACCACCGCCGAGGTCGTCCATACCTTCGATACGTCCACGACGAGAGTTGATGTCACCGATAACATCTCCCATGTATTCTTCTGGCATTGTTACTTCTACCTTCATGATTGGTTCAAGTAAAACTGGTGCAGCTTTTGCCATAGCTTCTTTGAAAGCTAAAGATCCGGCAATGTGGAATGCCATTTCACTTGAATCGACTTCATGGTAAGAACCATCATATACAGTAGCTTTGATACCTACTACCGGGAATCCGCCAAGTGTACCAGACTTCATAGCTTCCTCGATACCTTCTCCAACCTTCGGGATGTATTCTTTCGGAATTGCACCACCGACAACTGTTGACTCGAAGAAGAATGTCTCTTCACCGTTGACGTCTGTTGGTTCAAATTTAACTTTACAGTGTCCGTACTGTCCACGTCCACCTGACTGTTTTGCATATTTGCTGTCTACATCAACTGCTTTTGTAAAGGATTCTTTGTAAGCAACCTGTGGTGCACCTACGTTTGCTTCTACTTTGAATTCACGAAGAAGTCTGTCTACGATGATTTCAAGGTGAAGCTCACCCATACCAGCGATGATTGTCTGACCAGTTTCCTGATCTGTATGAGCACGGAATGTCGGGTCTTCTTCTGCAAGTTTTGCTAAAGATTCACCTAATTTACCCTGAGAAGCTTTTGTCTTTGGTTCAATAGCTAACTCGATAACCGGCTCTGGGAATTCCATAGACTCAAGGATTACCGGGTGCTGCTCGTCACAGATTGTATCTCCAGTTGTAGAAAACTTAAATCCGATCGCTGCTGCGATATCTCCTGAGTATACTTTGTCAAGCTCTTCTCTCTTATTTGCATGCATCTGTAAGATACGTCCAACACGTTCTTTCTTACCTTTTGTTGCATTTAATACGTAAGAACCTGAGTTCATTGTTCCAGAGTAAACTCTGAAGTATGCTAACTTACCTACGAATGGGTCAGTCATAATCTTGAATACTAATGCTGAGAACGGTCCTTCATCAGATGATTCTCTTACAACATCGTTTCCGTCTTCATCAACACCCTGGATAGCAGGTACGTCAAGTGGTGAAGGCATGAATTCGATAACTGCATCAAGAAGTTTCTGAACACCTTTGTTTCTGTAAGCAGTACCACAGCATACCGGAACAGCATCACAGTTACATGTTCCTTTTCTTAAAGCTGCTTTTAATGCTTCTGTTGAAGGTTCTTCTCCTTCCAGGTATTCCATCATTAAGTCATCATCTAATTCACAGATTTTCTCAACTAATTCTGTACGGTAAAGCTCTGCGTCTTCTTTCATATCTTCCGGGATATCTGTGATGGAAATATCATCACCTTTATCATCGTTGTAGATATATGCTTTCATTTCAAATAAGTCGATGATTCCTTTGAATTCATCTTCTTTTCCGATTGGAAGCTGGATACAGATTGCGTTTTTACCTAATCTTGTTTTGATCTGTTCTACTGCTCCGTAGAAGTTTGCACCTAAGATGTCCATCTTGTTGATGAATGCCATTCTTGGTACGTTGTATGTGTCAGCCTGACGCCATACGTTTTCTGACTGAGGCTCTACTCCACCTTTTGCACAGAATACACCAACTGCACCGTCAAGTACACGGAGTGAACGCTCAACCTCTACTGTAAAGTCAACGTGTCCCGGAGTATCAATGATGTTGATACGGTGCTCTAACGCACCAGCTTTTGGCTTGCAGTTTTCCTGCAGTGTCCAGTGACATGTTGTAGCAGCTGAAGTGATTGTGATACCTCTTTCCTGCTCCTGAGCCATCCAGTCCATAGTAGCAGTACCTTCGTGAGTATCACCGATTTTGTGGTTAACACCAGTATAGTAAAGAATACGCTCAGTTGTTGTTGTTTTACCAGCATCAATATGAGCCATAATACCGATGTTTCTAGTTCTATCTAATGGATATTCTCTTCCAGCCAAGACTTTTTCCTCCCTTAGAATCTGTAATGAGCAAATGCTTTGTTAGCCTCTGCCATCTTGTGCATGTCTTCTTTCTTCTTCACTGATGCACCTGTGTTGTTAGCTGCATCTAAAAGTTCGTTTGCCAGTCTTTCTTCCATTGTCTTCTCTCCTCTTTTACGAGAATACAATGTGATCCAACGAAGTGCTAAAGCCTGTCTTCTGTCTGCTCTTACTTCGATCGGTACCTGATATGTTGCTCCACCAATACGTCTTGCTTTTACTTCAAGCACTGGCATAATGTTGTTCATTGCTTCTTCGAATACTTCAATCGCTGGTTTCTCAGCTTTTGCTTCGATTCTTTCAAATGCTCCGTATACAATCTTCTGAGCTACACCTTTCTTACCATCTAACATGATGTTGTTGATAAGCTTTGTAACCACTTTGTTATTGTATAATGGATCCGCTAATACGTCTCTTTTTTGAGTATGTCCTTTACGTGGCACGGTCCTTCCCTCCTTAATCATTGTTTTGAAATGTTCAAAATTACTTAATTAATTCATCGGTACTCACATGTGTCTTTCTAATGATAATGTGTTCGTGCGGGACTTACTATCTCTATCGATATAACCCGCAACCTACTGGAATCATAGTTCTGTTTGTGATACGATTTTTGTTACTGATTCTTATTTCTTTGCGTCTTTCGGTCTCTTAGCACCGTATTTAGAACGCGCCTGTCTTCTCTTAGCAACACCTGCTGTATCAAGTGTTCCTCTGACGATGTGGTATCTTGTACCTGGTAAGTCTTTTACTCTACCACCACGGATCAGAACAACGCTGTGTTCCTGAAGGTTGTGTCCTTCTCCTGGGATATAGCTTGTTACTTCGATACCGTTAGAAAGACGAACTCTGGCAATCTTTCTAAGAGCTGAGTTAGGCTTCTTAGGTGTAGCTGTTTTAACTGCTGTACACACACCTCTTTTCTGTGGTGCAGATGTGTCAGTTGCTTTCTTTTTTAAAGAGTTGTAACCTTTCTGAAGAGCTGGAGCTGTAGATTTCTTTACAGATGTCTGACGTCCTTTTCTTACTAACTGATTAAATGTTGGCATTCCTTTCACCTCCTATGATATTTCCTGTTCTTCTTTTCGCGAAGAACTCCTGGTTGCTGAGCTTTTATTCACTCTTTTTGTGCATAAAAAATATACATATTCCTATGCACGCTCTATTAGTCTATTACGATTTTCCCCAAATGTCAAGCACCCAGACAAAAAAAGCAAAAAAAAGTCGCAATCCTGCAAACTTTTTTCTGCTTTCCCTGCTTTTCTATAAAAACATGCACCAGATCGGCAACGTCACGAGTGACAGAAGCGTAGATACAAACAGCATTCCCGCAGCGCATTGTTCATCCCCGCCATGTTTTCCTGACAGAAGTACTGCTGTAATCGGTGTCGGCATCGCCGCAATGATCACTGTGATTCCCCGAAGAAGCGGATCGATCGGAAGCAGTGCCGTCAATCCAAACACAATCCCTGGCACAACAATCAGCCGGACAAATGTGTAAAAGGCAACGGACTTGGTCAAAAGTCCCTTCGGATTCATTTCGGCAAGCATCATCCCTACCAGCATCATGCTGAGCGGTGTATTGCAGCTGCTGATCCCCGAAATAGTATTTTCCAGAAAAGTCGGAAGGCTGATCCCGCTCCCCATCAGAATTGCCCCGGTATACACCGCCACAATGCAGGGATTGGTCATCACTTTTCGAAACAGGCTGTGTTTCCCTGCTTTTTCTTCCTGCCCGCTTCCTTTCATAAACACAGACATTCCAATCGTCCACATCACAATCCGAACAGGGATCATAAAAATAGATGCATAAAAAAGTCCGTTGCTTCCGTAAATCCCCTCAATAATTGGATTTCCGAGGAAACCACCGTTTGACACAATCGTCCCATACCGAAGTGTCTTCTGCCTGTAATGCGGTTCTTTTCGGTAGCATACAAAACTCGTCACAATACTGACTACATTATATCCAATTGACAGGAACAATACGATCGCGCAGGAAACCATCATCCCCCAATCCCATTCCATAAAAAATGAATGAATAATATTAAACGGAAGTGTGACAAAGAGACAGAGGTCTACCATGTTCTTCCGCCCCTCTGTGCCCACAATCCCCTTTTTTCGGATGCAGAAACCAATGATCACAAGAAGAAAGATCATCAGCTGCATATTCAACATATTTTTTACTACCATCTTAGATAATTCTCAAGGCTTTATCTGCTCGATTCAGCACTTCGCACCCTTCTTCTGTCACAAGAACAAGATCTTCGATACGGACTCCCACTTTCCCTTCAAGGTAAATGCCCGGCTCGATGGAGAAGATCATTCCCGGCTTCAACACGTTTTCATTCACAGAAGAAACATCCCCCGCCTCATGCACTTCTTGTCCGATGCAGTGTCCGGTGCGGTGTGTAAAATATGGTCCATAGCCTTTCTCTGTAATGTAATCTCGGGCTGCTTTGTCCACATCACAGAAACGCGCACCTGGTTTTACTGCCGCAATCGCCCTCAGATTTGCCTGAAGCACGGTATCATACACTTCTCTTGCCTGCTCAGAAGCCTCACCGATAAAGACGGTTCTCGTCATATCAGAGCAATATCCATCCTTCTTACAGCCAATATCAAGCACAACCGAATCTCCTGTTTTGCCGACACTGACCGTATCTGTCATATGATGTGGATCTGCCGCATTTGCCCCATAAGCACAGATTGGCTCAAAAGAATATCCTTCTGCACCCAGTTCTAGATAAATCTTCTGCAATTCTTCTGCCAACTCTTGTTCTGTCATCCCCTGATTCACAAGCGGTATCAGTCGCTCCACTGCCATATCATTCAATCTGGAAGCTTCTTTCATTTTACAAATCTCATCTGCATCTTTGATCTGCCGAATATCGTCCAGTACAAAAGAAGCATTGACAAACGCACTTCCTGCTTCCAGTTCCATCAGACGAAGTAAAAATTTTGCGGGCCAAATCTTGTCCACTCCTACTTTTTTCTCTTTTTCCACATATCGTGCAAGGATTTCCACACTGTCCTCCACATCATCAAAATAGATGACATCCACTCCAACTTCTCCTTCCTGCGGGAAAAGTTTAGATAGGATCAGCTTGTGATCTCCATTCTGGTTCAGATACAGTACTAGCATCCTCTCTCCCGGCAGGATCATTCTTCCTGTCAGATAGTAGATCGATGCAGGATCTGCAACAATCATTTGTTCCAGTCCTGCGTCTTTCATCGCATTCAATACACGGTTCAGCTTATCTTGAAACATTTTTCTTCCTCCTGCTATCTCTTAATCTATTTCTGTCTGGTTCTCCTTTCACTGATAAATTCTCCCAGCAGAACCCTCTATTTTTATTATATTCTCTTCTTCTTTCTACTGTCAATTCTGATCTTTTCTGTCCGTCGGACAAATTCCGGCACAACCGCTGCAACCGCCTCATCCACATCCACTTTGTCCATTTCTTTTCTTTCGAAACTGCTGTCTGATAATCAAAACAACCAGCACAGCAACTCCAATTCCTATGATCCAGTCAACCATACATGTCTCCTTCTTCAAACCTCTTATGTAATATCCAGCAGAACGTCTTCCGCGTAGCAAAAGAGGGCAAGACTTTTTCAGCCTCACCCTCCTCTTTTATTCTTCTATCGAATTAAATAAATCCTCGACCAATACATCTTGTGCTTCCAGCTCTGCTACACTTTCCTCAGATAATGTAAATGTCTCAAAGTCTTCTAAAGAAATCTCATCTTCCATTGCCATATCTGTATCCAGTTTTACATCACGGTACTTTCTCATACCTGTTCCTGCCGGAATGAGTTTACCGATTAATACGTTTTCTTTCACACCGATCAGATGGTCCACTTTACCTTTGATTGCCGCCTCTGTCAGGACTTTTGTTGTCTCCTGGAAGGAAGCTGCTGATAAGAAGGAATCTGTTGCAAGAGAAGCTTTTGTAATACCAAGCATTACCTGAACACCTGTTGCAGGCTCTTTTCCTTCTGCGATCATCTTCTCGTTCACATCGTCAAATTCAAGTACATTTACCATTGTTCCCGGTAAGAATTCTGTATCACCCTTTTCCTCGATGCGGATCTTCTTCAGCATCTGACGTACAATGACCTCGATATGCTTATCGTTGATTTCTACACCTTGGAGACGGTATACACGCTGTACCTCCTGAATCATGTAATCTTGTACTGCACGGAGTCCTTTGATCTTCAGAATATCGTGTGGGTTCACACTACCTTCTGTCAGCTCATCACCTGCTCCTAATACTGCTCCATCCTGCACTTTGATTCTGGAACCGTAAGGGATCAGATATGCTTTGGATTCTCCTGTCTCGTTGTTTGTCACAATGATCTCACGTTTCTTCTTAGTATCATGGATGGTTGCAACTCCACCAAATTCTGTGATGATTGCAAGACCCTTCGGCTTTCTTGCCTCAAAAAGCTCCTCGACACGAGGAAGACCCTGTGTGATATCGTCACCGGCAACACCACCGGTATGGAATGTACGCATCGTAAGCTGTGTACCCGGCTCACCGATTGACTGAGCAGCAATGATACCGACTGCTTCTCCAACCTGTACCGGCTCTCCCGTTGCCATGTTTGCACCGTAGCATTTTGCACAGATTCCGATGTGTGACTTACAAGAAAGAATCGTACGGATCTTCACTTCTGTAATCTCTCCGCCCTGTGCATTCACACCGTATTTCATGATGTTCTCTGCACGTTTCGGTGTAATCATATGATTTGCTTTTACAAGCACATTTCCATCTTTGTCACAGATAGTCTCGCAGGAATAACGTCCTGTGATACGTTCCTGTAAGCTTTCAATAACTTCGTTTCCATCCATGAATGCTCTTACATACATACCTGGAATCTCAGCGCCTTTTTCCACACAGTCTACTTCGCGGATAACAAGTTCCTGTGATACGTCAACAAGACGTCTTGTCAGGTATCCAGAGTCGGCTGTACGAAGCGCTGTATCAGAAAGTCCTTTACGAGCTCCATGGGCAGACATGAAGTACTCCAATACGTCAAGACCTTCACGGAAGTTTGACTTGATTGGGAGCTCGATCGTACGTCCTGTTGTATCGGCCATCAATCCACGCATACCTGCAAGCTGTTTGATCTGCTTGTCAGAACCACGGGCTCCGGAATCTGCCATCATGAAGATGTTATTGTATTTATCAAGTCCTGATAACAGTGCCTCTGTCAGCTTATCATCAGTCTCTTTCCATGTCTCTACAACTTCTTTGTAACGTTCTTCTTCTGTGATCAGACCACGCTTGAAGTTCTTTGTGATTCTATCCACAGTATCCTGTGCATTCTGAATCATCTCCGGCTTCTGCGGAGGCACTGTCATATCAGAAATCGAAACAGTCATCGCTGCTCTTGTAGAGTACTTATATCCTGTCGCCTTGATTAAGTCTAATACTTCGGCTGTCTTTGTTGCACCGTGTGTATTGATTACTTTTTCAAGAATCTGCTTATTCTGTTTCTTTCCTACATGGAAGTCTACTTCCAGAAGCAGTTCATTTCCCGGAATGCTTCTATCTACAAATCCAAGATCCTGTGGGATGATCTCGTTAAAGATAAATCTTCCCAGTGTAGATTCTACATTTCCAGTCTTCACTTCACCGTTTGGCATTGTCTTTGTAACACGCACTTTAATCTTAGAGTGAAGCGTGATCACGCCATTTTCATACGCGAGGATCGCCTCATTTAAGTTCTTAAAGTACTTTCCTTCTCCCTTTGCTCCCGGTCTTTCCTGTGTCAGGTAATAGATACCAAGTACCATATCCTGGGAAGGAACTGCTACCGGACCACCGTCTGAAGGTTTCAGAAGGTTATTTGGAGATAAGAGTAAGAAGCGGCACTCTGCCTGTGCTTCTACAGACAACGGAAGGTGAACAGCCATCTGGTCACCATCGAAGTCAGCGTTGAACGCTGTACATACAAGCGGATGAAGTTTGATTGCCTTACCTTCTACAAGAATCGGCTCAAATGCCTGAATACCAAGTCTGTGAAGAGTAGGGGCGCGGTTTAACATAACCGGATGCTCTTTGATCACGTCTTCTAAGACATCCCATACTTCCGGCTGTAATCTCTCAACCATTTTCTTTGCGTTTTTAATATTGTGAGCGGTACCGTTTGCTACAAGCTCTTTCATTACGAACGGCTTGAATAACTCGATCGCCATCTCTTTTGGAAGACCACACTGATAAATCTTCAGTTCCGGTCCTACAACGATAACGGAACGTCCAGAGTAGTCAACACGTTTTCCGAGCAGGTTCTGACGGAAACGTCCGGATTTACCTTTCAGCATATCAGAAAGTGATTTTAACGGTCTGTTTCCTGGTCCTGTTACCGGACGTCCGCGGCGTCCGTTATCAATCAGGGCGTCTACTGCTTCTTGAAGCATTCTCTTTTCATTGCGGACGATAATGTCAGGCGCACCTAACTCCAACAGTCTTCTCAGACGGTTGTTTCTGTTGATGATTCTTCTGTAAAGATCATTTAAGTCAGAAGTAGCAAAACGTCCACCATCAAGCTGTACCATCGGACGTAAATCCGGCGGAATAACCGGGATCACAGTCATGATCATCCATTCCGGTTTGTTTCCGGAATCACGGAACGCCTCTACAACTTCCAGACGCTTCACGATTCTTGCACGCTTCTGTCCAGTTGCTCCTTCTAATCCTGCCTGAAGCTCTACATATTCTTTCTCAAGATCGATTGCCTGAAGCAATTCCTGAATTGCTTCTGCTCCCATTCCGACACGGAAATTATTTCCCCATGCCTCTCTTGCATCCTGGTATTCCTGCTCAGATAACACCTGTTTGTACTGTAAGTTTGTCTCTCCCTTATCCAGTACGATATAGGAAGCAAAATACAATACTTTCTCAAGTGTTCTCGGAGAAAGATCAAGGATCAGTCCCATACGGCTCGGAATTCCTTTAAAATACCAGATGTGAGACACCGGAGCGGCAAGGTCAATATGACCCATACGCTCACGGCGGACACTCGCCTTTGTTACCTCTACACCACAGCGGTCGCAGACAACGCCTTTGTAGCGGATTTTTTTGTATTTTCCACAGTGGCATTCCCAGTCTTTGCTTGGTCCGAAAATTCTTTCGCAGAACAGACCGTCACGCTCTGGTTTTAATGTTCTATAGTTAATTGTCTCAGGTTTTGTAACTTCTCCCCTTGACCACTCTAAAATCTTCTCAGGTGATGCCAATCCAATTTTAATTGCATCAAACGTCATTGGCTGATATGATGTTTCATTATTTGTGGCTGTCATTTGTGGCACTCCCTTCTTCTATTCTTCGTCAAGAATTGCTTCAAAATCGATGTCATCAGTTGCATCAAAATCCGTCAGATCCTCCTCGATGTCCACAAGTTCTTCTCCGTCAAACTCCTGTTTGCTGAACCCGTGTTCCCCGTAAGATTCTTCTTCTGAATTATATCTTCTGTCTCCTTCGATGATTGAATGTAAATCCGTCTCACCGTAATCGATTGTCTCCATGATCTCTACTTCTGTCTGGTCTTCTCTGAGTACTCTGACATCAAGTCCAAGTGACTGAAGTTCTTTTAAGAGTACTTTAAAGGATTCCGGAATTCCTGGTTCTGGGATATTATCTCCCTTGATGATCGCCTCGTATGTCTTCACACGGCCGACAACGTCATCTGATTTTACAGTTAAGATTTCCTGAAGTGTGTAAGATGCACCGTATGCCTCCAGTGCCCAAACTTCCATCTCACCGAATCTCTGTCCACCGAACTGTGCCTTACCACCTAATGGCTGCTGTGTTACCAGTGAGTAAGGACCAGTAGAACGTGCATGGATCTTATCGTCTACCAAGTGATGCAGCTTCAGATAGTGCATGTGTCCGATCGTAACCGGGCTGTCAAAATATTCTCCGGTTCTACCGTCGCGGAGACGAACTTTACCGTCTCTTGAGAGCGGAACACCTTTCCAGAGTTTTCTGTGTTCTCTGTTGTCTGACAGATACTGCATAACTTCCGGCAGCAACTCTTCTTTATGTTTCTGTTCAAATTCTTCCCACTCAAGATTTACATAATCATTTGCAAGATCCAGAGTGTCCATAATATCATTTTCGTTTGCACCGTCGAATACCGGCGTTGCAATGTTAAATCCTAATGCTTTCGCAGCAAGACTTAAGTGAATTTCAAGTACCTGTCCGATGTTCATACGTGAAGGCACACCAAGTGGGTTCAGCACGATGTCAAGCGGACGTCCGTTTGGAAGGAACGGCATATCTTCTACTGGAAGTACACGGGAAACAACACCCTTGTTACCATGACGTCCGGCCATTTTATCACCGACAGAGATTTTTCTCTTCTGTGCAATGTAAATGCGGACTGCCTGGTTCACTCCAGGAGATAACTCATCACCATTTTCTCTTGTAAATACTTTTGCATCTACTACGATACCGTATTCTCCATGAGGTACTTTCAGGGAAGTATCTCTTACTTCTCTCGCCTTTTCCCCGAAGATTGCACGGAGCAGTCTCTCTTCTGCTGTCAGTTCTGTCTCTCCCTTCGGAGTTACTTTTCCGACAAGAATATCTCCTGCGCGCACCTCTGCACCGATGCGGATGATACCTCTCTCGTCAAGATCCTTGAGTGCATCATCTCCAACACCCGGAATGTCGCGTGTGATTTCTTCCGGTCCTAACTTCGTATCACGAGCTTCTGCCTCGTATTCTTCGATATGTACAGATGTGTAAACATCATCCTGTACAAGTCTTTCACTCAGAAGTACAGCATCCTCGTAGTTGTATCCTTCCCATGTCATGAAACCGATCAGTGGGTTCTTACCAAGAGCCATCTCTCCGTTTGATGTGGATGGTCCGTCTGCGATTACCTGACCTGCTTCTACTTTTTCTCCTTTGACTACGATCGGTCTCTGGTTGTAGCAGTTGCTCTGGTTACTGCGAAGGAATTTTGTCAATTTATATGTTTTCTTTGTTCCATCTTCATGTCTGATCGTAATCTCTTTTGATGTAGAGCGCTCCACAGTTCCTGCCTGCTCTGCAACAACACATACCCCAGAATCGACAGCGGCTTTCACTTCCATACCTGTTCCGACTACCGGCGCTTCTGTTGTAAGAAGCGGCACTGCCTGACGCTGCATGTTGGATCCCATCAGCGCACGGTTGGCATCATCGTTTTCCAGGAAAGGAATGAGTGCTGTCGCTACCGAGAACACCATCTTCGGAGAAACGTCCATGTAATCGAACATCTTTCTCTCGTACTCCTGTGTCTCTTCACGGTAACGACCGGAAACATTTTTGTGAAGGAAATGTCCCTCTTCATCCAAAGGCTCATTCGCCTGTGCTACATGGTAGTTATCTTCTTCATCTGCTGTCATGTAGATAACTTCTTCTGTGACAACCGGGTTCGCCGGATCTGTCTTATCAATCTTACGATACGGAGCCTCGATAAATCCATATTCGTTAATTCTCGCATAGGTTGCAAGAGAGTTGATCAAACCGATGTTCGGACCTTCAGGAGTCTCGATCGGACACATTCTTCCATAATGAGAATAGTGAACGTCACGCACCTCGAATCCAGCTCTGTCTCGTGACAGACCACCTGGTCCAAGTGCAGAGAGACGTCTCTTATGTGTCAGCTCACCAAGCGGGTTGTTCTGATCCATGAACTGTGAGAGCTGTGAAGAACCGAAGAATTCTTTCACTGCTGCCGTTACAGGCTTGATATTGATCAGAGACTGTGGAGAAATACCATCCAGATCCTGTGTAGTCATTCTCTCACGAACAACTCTCTCCAGTCTGGAAAGACCGATTCTGTACTGGTTCTGTAACAGTTCTCCAACCGCACGGATACGTCTGTTTCCTAAGTGGTCGATATCATCGTCTGTTCCAAGTCCATACTCTAAGTGAATATTGTAGTTAATGGAAGCAAGAATATCTTCCTTTGTAATATGTTTCGGAATCAACTCATTGATGTTCTTGCGGATTGCATCTTTGAGTTCTTCTACATCTCCTGCAGTTTCCTCCAAAAGGCCTGCCAGTACCGGATAGAAGACTGCCTCTGTCACTCCAACTTCCTTTGGATCGATATCTACGATCGCCTTTAAATCTACCATCATATTGGAAAGAACTTTGATCTTACGTTCTTCTCCCTGTACCCATACATATGGAACTGCTGCATTCTGGATTGCTTCTGCAAGTTCCCTTGTAATGAGCTGTCCTTCCTCTACAAGCACTTCACCTGTCAGAGGGCTTACAACTGTCTCTGCCGCTTTCTGTCCGGAAATACGGTTCTTCAGTGCAAGTTTTTTATTGAATTTATAACGTCCAACCTTTGCAAGGTCATAGCGTCTCGCGTCAAAGAACATGCTTGTGATAAGGCTCTCTGCACTGTCTACTGCAAGAGGTTCACCCGGACGGATCTTCTTATATAATTCCAGAAGACCTTCTTGATAATTCTCAGCCGTATCTTTTCCAAAGCTTGCAAGAATCTTCGGCTCTTCTCCGAATAATTCAATAATTTCTGCATTCGTACCAAATCCAAGTGCACGAATCAGCACTGTGATCGGTACCTTTCTTGTTCTGTCTACACGAACATAAAAAACGTCATTGGAGTCTGTCTCATACTCCAGCCATGCCCCACGGTTAGGGATAACTGTTGATGAAAATAATTCTTTCCCGATTTTGTCATGGGCAATCGCATAATAAATTCCAGGGGAACGAACTAACTGGCTTACGATAACACGCTCAGCACCATTGATTACAAAAGTACCGGTCGCTGTCATGAGCGGCAGATCTCCCATAAAGATTTCATGCTCGTTGATCTCATCTTTTTCCTTATTATAAAGTCTTACTCTGACTTTCAGCGGTGCTGCATAAGTTGCATCACGCTCTTTACATTCCTCGATCGTATACTTCACATCATCTTCGCATAATGTAAAGTCTACAAACTCCAGACTCAAGTGACCGCTGTAATCAGCAATCGGAGAGATATCGCGGAATACTTCTTTTAATCCCTCATCCAGAAACCACTGGTAAGAATCCTTCTGGACTTCGATCAAGTTCGGCATCTGCAATACTTCTTTTTGTCTAGAATAGCTCATACGGGAACTTTTTCCATTTGTGATGGGACGAATTCTATTTTTCTCCATTGACGTTTCACTCCTTGTATATTTATTTGGTTGCGTTGTATTTTCCTTGAATATACAATGAAAACAAGCATTTATGAGTGTTTTCATATGCGCACTACGGGCATTATTATCCACAATAGCGCATTTTTAACTGTATCATGAAAACTTTCTGTTGTCAAGTGTTTTTTTCAGCAATTTAAAAAGGGCAGGACTTTTCCCACCCTGCACATCCCTCTATACATTTTCTCTGAAAAATCGCTCTGCATTTTCAAAAAAGATTTTATCTACTACCGCTTCTTTAATCCCTCTTTTTAACAGCTTCTCTGCAAGTTCTGCATATTTCACAGGCGTATTTAACGACAAATGGATATCCGCTCCATCGAAATCACTTCCACATGCGATCACATTTTCTCCACCCAGCTCCAACATGCGGTCAATATGCCGATACACATCCTCCTCTTTCCCCTCTCCTGTATCACTTAAAAACGGTTGATGAAGATTGATCCCTACCAATCCTCCTCGTATAACCATTTCACAAAACTGTTCTTCTTTCAAGTTTCTCGGATGCGAACAGATTGACCGTAAATTCGAGTGAGTTGCAACAAACGGACGCGCAGCCACTTCACAGACTTCATCAAATCCTCGATCATTTAAATGAGAGACATCTACGATCATTCTCCTCTCTTCCATTTTTCTGATTACTTCTTTTCCAAACGGCGTAAGCCCTTCCCCGGTATCATGTCCTGACCCAAGCTCATTTTTTCCATTCCAGACAAGCGTCATGATTTTTACGCTGCTCTCCGCCAGATCATCTATACGTTCTATCCTTCCTCCAAGCGCCGCACCACTTTCTACCGCCAAAATTACCGCGCACTTTCCTTGCCCGGTAATCCGTCTGATATCTGCTCCACAGTTGATTTTTTCCACAACTTCTGCCTGTCTCTGCAAAAGCTGATCCAAATATCCTTTGTACTTGAGAAAATATGCAAATGCATCCTCTCCTCGGACTTGATCCGGAATAAAAATCGCCATCGTTTGGCAAAAGCACCTGAACTTTTCCAGCTCACATAATGAGAACTGTGTTTCCGGGCAGAAAAAATCTGCCTTTTTCTCTCCCAAGGTAACAAGTGTATCACAATGCAAGTCAAATAACTTCATATTTCTTTCTCCCATTTTTCAAAATTTCTTTCCATATGCTTCTTTCTGCTATCATACACTTTTTCTAGCATATTTTCTACTCTTTCCGGAAACTTCCTACTCTCTCTCCAAAAACAATATATGCTCTCTCTTCAGATGCAGCCACTTCGGCACACCTTTTTCCCCAACATCCCAGAGTTTCTTGGAAACTTTCCACACAACTGGAGTTTTTGCACGTTCCGATGTGAAAAACTGTACATGATACTCAAATAAATCCTCTTTCACTTCCGGTTTGTAAACCTGAAATACAAGTTCACCGTCTGACTCTGTACGCTCTGTTGTAAATTCATGCGCCCGGATCCCGATTGCCTGTGCATCGCCTACGTTTCCCATTCCAGCAGGAATCACCATATCCCATCCCGGCACATACAGGTGTTTCCCGTCTTTCCATACAATCTCTTCAATATTTTTACATCCGGTCAGCTTCGCTGCAGCTACTTTCTGCGGATGCTCAAACAACTCTTTGACCGTTTTTTGGATAACAGCTTTTCCGCCATCCATCACCAGTACTTCTTCACTAAAACGATAAATTTCATCCCGACTGTGCGAAACCAAAATAACAGTGCCCGGATAATCTTGAAGCAGTTCCAGACATTCTCTCTGTGTCTGTTCCTTCAAATAACTATCCAATGCTGAAAAAGGCTCATCCAACAGAATCATATCCGGCTCATAAATCATGATCCTCGCAAGCGCCGTCCGCTGCTGCTGGCCTCCTGACAACTGCCCCGGAAGTTTTTTTTCCAGTCCCTGCAAGGAAAATCGGTCAATCATGTCCCGCACTTTTTTTTCTTTTTCCTTTTTTCCACAACGAAGTGCAATCCCAATATTCTTTTCCACAGTTATCGTCGGGAAAAGTGCGTAATTCTGAAACAAGTAACCGACATTTCGCTCCTGCGGCGGCATCCATATTTTTTTTGCAGAATCAAAAAAGACCTTCCCCGCGGATTCTATCTTCCCGGTTTCAGGTCTTTCAATCCCTGCAATGCTTTTTAGTGTAAGACTCTTTCCACATCCAGATGCTCCGAGGATCCCGATTCTTCTACTTTCCGACTGAAACTGCACATCCAGCTTAAAATCATCAAATTCTCTATGTATCCTTACTTCTATCGCCATACTACCACCTCTTGATATGTCTCATCCGTCTTCCAAGCAAAAGATTCAACACGAAGATCATTCCAAACGCGATCACCATCACGATCCCTACCCATACACCTGCCGTCAGATAATCACCATCCTGAATGACCATCGCGATCTTCTGGGAGATCGTTCCCGTCTTTCCCGGAATATTTCCCGCCAGCATCGAAGTCGCCCCATATTCTCCGAGCGCCCGGGCAAATGCCAGTATCGTTCCCGCTGTAACTCCTGGACCTGCGGTCGGCATAACTACCGTCCAGAAAATACGAAACTCTGACATTCCAAGTGTCCGCGCCGCATGGATCAGATTGATGTCGATCTGCTCAAATGCCGCCCGTGCATTCCGATACATCAGCGGGAATGCGATCACCGTCGCAGCGATCACACATCCGGCCCAGGACTGTACGACCTTGATGTCAAAATTGCCATATAGAAATGCCCCAAACGGCCGCCGCACACTGAATATGAGCAGCAGAAAAAAACCTGCAACCGTGGGAGGAAGTACCATCGGAAGTGTCAGTATACCATCCAGAACCGCTTTTAGTCTCGGTCCCGCCTGAACAGATTTTCTAGCCGCGTAGATTCCTAAAAAGAACGAGATTACTGTCGCAACCACACCGGTTTTCATAGAAATCCAAAGCGGACTCCAGTCCAGTTCTGCCATGATCCTTCTGACTTCTTCCATGTTTCCTTCCTCCTAATACGATACTCTCTCTATTCTACCTGTGTATCAAAATAATAACTTTCAAAAATCGCTTTTGCTTCGTCTGAGACGACATATTCTAAAAACTCTGCAGCCGCTTCTTTCTGTGCATCATCCGCTTCCTTATTTTCCACCTGACAGATTGGATAAATGACATTTCCCGTCAGATCATAACTGACTGTCTGAAGTACCTTTACCTGATCCTCATAGCCGTGTGTATCTGAATAGTAAGTTGTCCCAACCTCACAGGAACCTTCTGTGACAGCGATCAGAACTTTGCTGACATTATCCTGCTCGCTGATTTCCACGCCTCCGAGTGCTTTTGACACTTCCTCTGTCCGAATCTTTGATACATCCTCTGTCTCCGGAAGGATCCCAAGGCTGACAAGCGCTTCTCTTGTATACTTTCCAACCGGTACACTTCCCCTGGCAAGGGCAATGCTCTCTGCCTTGTCCAGATCTTCCAGTCCGGTAACCTCGGTACCGCTGTCCTTTCTTGTAAGAAGGACAACCTGATTGTTCACTACATTTTTTCTTGTCCCATCCACAATCAGCCCGTCTGCCTCAAGCTGATCCATTTGCTTTTGCGCTGCTGAGAAAAAGATATCGCATTCGTATCCTTCCTCAATCTGTGTGAGAAGGGTCCCCGAACTATCCGCATTGTAGGTGATCTTCACTTCCGGATGCTCCTTCTCATAATTTTCTGCCAGTTCTGTCATGACCGTATTCAGACTCGCAGCGATAAATACCTGGATCTCCGTCTCTTCTTTCTTGCCGGGATCTGCTTTCCCCTTTTTCTGTGTTGCTTTTGCTTCTGCTTGTTTCCCCTGCGGTTCCGTCTTTTCATTTTTTCCGGCACAGCCGGTCAGCCCAACCGCACTTCCGCTCAAAAGGCATCCTGCCAGCAATAGGGCGCCTGCCCGTCTCCATGTTTTCTTTCCGCTTCCCACCATTTTCCTCAGATGCATCGAATCCACCTTTTCCCTTCTCTTTTATTCACTTTGCTCCAGCAGCCTGATCTCATCTCCGACTTTAATATGTCCTCCGTGGATCACCTGCGCAAACACGCCTTCTCTTGGCATGATACAGTCCCCCATTTTCTGAAAGATCTGGCAATGACTGTGACATTCTTTCCCAATCTGTGTCATCTCCAAGATCACTTCACCAATCTGGAAGCGCGAACCAACCGGAAGATTTTTAAAATCGTACCCTTCCGCGATAATATTTTCTCCGAATGCGCCAAATTCCACATCCGCCCCTCGCTCACGAAATTCCTGAATGCGCTCCAACGAAAGCAGACTGATCTGACGGTGCCATTTCCCCCCGTGTGCATCGCCAACAATCCCCCAGTCTACTTCAATATCTGCTTCCTGCACTTCGCTTTTTTGAATTCCTCTGATATCGCTTGTACAGATTCCCCTGATGATTCCCATATTATCCTCCTATCCGGGACATTTCCCGCTTTTCTGTGATTTCCTCTTTCTTTTCAAAACAATGTGCTTCCGGTTTCTCTGAAATTGCTTGTGCAAGCAACCGCCTCACTTTCTCCGGCTGATGGTTTCTGACCGCCTCTTTTATTGAAATCCCGATATCATAACACAGGCATGGCTTTATGAAGCCTTCCGCTGTCATTCGTATCCGATTGCAGCTGTCACAGAATTTTCCGTGCAATGCGCTAATAAATCCAACACTTCCTTGAAATCCCGGTATCTGGTAGTACACTGCCGGTCCATTGCCATGCCCAGAAAATGCTCCTCGCCCACCGCTCTTCTGCTTCTTTGCTTCTTCTGTCATTTCGCCATATCTTCCACGGATCTTTTCCAACAACTCCTGATTGGAGACAGATGCCTTCCTGCTGCCGTGCCCAATCGGCATCATCTCAATAAACCGTATATCGATCGGTGTTTCCTTTGCAATCTGGAGCAACGCTTCCCATTCTCCCTCATTGACGCCCTTTTGAAGTACCGTGTTGATCTTGACTTTCAGTCCAAGCGCATGTGCGGTACGGATTCCTTCCAGCACATCCTTTAGCCTGTCATATCCGGTGATCTCCGCAAATTTTTCTGCGCACAGCGTATCCAGACTTACATTGACGCCGTCGAGCCCCGCTTCTTTTAATTCTTTCGCATACACTGCAAGGAGAATCCCGTTTGTCGTCAACGTCACCTGCTCTGTGTGCGGAAGTGCTTTCAGCATATGGATCAGTTCGATGCAGCCTTTCCGCACAAGCGGTTCCCCTCCGGTCACTTTAAATTTTGTGATTCCAAGTTCCGAAGCAATCTGGCAGACTTCTGCAATCTCTTCCAGTGTAAGGATCTGCTCCATCGGAATGCTTTTGATCCCATCCGGCATGCAGTAGCGACATCTCAGATTGCATCGGTCCGTGATGGAAATCCGCATATAATCAATGACTCTTCCATACGAATCTTTCACCTATTCGTCCTCGCTTTCCAAAATAAGTGTCCCACTCTTGCCCCCGGTCTTTCTGCACAGCCGGATATCGGAAATACGCATTGCCTTATCCACCGCCTTACACATATCATAGATTGTAAGCAGCGCGATATTAACTCCCGTCAGCGCCTCCATCTCCACGCCGGTTTTACCGACCGTCTTTGCCGTGCACGCCGCCTCGATCGCGCAGCTTTCCTCCAGATATGTGAATGTGATCTCCGCTTTAGAAAGATTTAAAATATGGCAGAGCGGAATCAGATCCGATGTCTTTTTGGCTCCCATGATCCCGGCAATCCTTGCAACACCGAGGACATCACCCTTCTTCATTTCTCCTGCTTTAACAAGCGCAAAACATTCCGGACTCATATAGATCTTTCCTTTCGCTGTCGCTTCACGCTGTGTTTCCTGCTTCTCGCTGACATCGACCATCACAGCATGGCCACTCGCATCAAAATGTGTAAATCCGCTCATTAATATCCTCCTTTTCCGAATCCGCAGTTTGGAAATGTACAGACCGGGCAGGACAGACAGAGCCCGCCTTCTCCAAGTGCGTAAAATTCTTCTGCCTTGATCTTCTCTCCTGCCAGAAGCCTCGGAAGCACCAGATCAAAGATGGTCCGTTTCGCATACATCACGCAGCCCGGCAATCCGACAACCGGTCTTTCTCCCTCATAGTAGGCGAGAAGAAACATCGCTCCCGGCAGCACCGGCGCTCCGTAAGTGACGATCTCTGCGCCTGTGTTTTTAATCGCAAGCGGCGTGCGGTCATCCGGATCGACGCTCATCCCCCCAGTACAGATGACCATATCCATCCCGGCATCCAGCATCGCCCGGATCACAGCTGTGATCTGTTCATGGTCATCGCTGCAGATCTCATGCATTGCCACTTCCATGCCATATTCTGCCAGCTTCTCCTTGATCACCGGTGAAAATTTATCCTGAATTCTCCTCTTGTAGACTTCACTTCCAGTCGTCACAAGCCCGATCTTCTTCTGCACATACGGAAGAATGGAAAAAATCGGTCCGCCTTCTGTCACTTGTTTTGCCCGCTCCATCTTTTCCTTCTCGATCACAAGCGGAATAATCCTTGTCCCTGCAATCTTCTCCCCTGCCTTGACCGGAAAATCTCCATGTCTTGCAGCAATCATCATCTGTCCAAGACTGTTGACTGCAAAGAGCTTCTCTCTGTCAATCTTCAGCACGCCGTCACAGTCTGCAATCAGTTCGATCTTCCCTTCTTTTACCTCCGAGCCATGCATCGCTTCCCCTTTGCAAATCTCGTATAGAACCTCTGCTGCCTCATTTTCATGAAGCATCGTATCATCATTTTCCCACACATAAATATGTTCTTTTCCGACACTTAACAGTACGGGGATATCTTCCTCTTTGATCACATGCCCCTTTCGGAACACGGCATCTTTTACGATACCCGGAATGATCTGTGTGATATCATGGCACAAAATCTGTCCGACTGCCTCTTCTGTTTTACATAATTTCAATTTTCTCACTCCGTTCGTTATGTTTTTATTTACATATCGAAATACATCATATATAATTTTCTTAGAAATTACAAGGAGTTTTTGAGACTTTATGAAAACAGGTGCGATTATTTTAGCGGCAAAGAGAGGGAAGCAGGACAGCACTTTCCTTCCACTTTTGGAACTGGATCACGTCTCTGTCATCCGCCGTGTGATCCTGGCTCTAAAACGGGCAGGAATTTCCCCAATTACCGTGATCACCGGAGAAGAAGCCGACCAGGTGGAAAAAGAAATATCCGGGCTGCAGACGATCTGTCTGTACAGTCCTCGGTATGAAACACTCTCTATGTTTGACCAAATCTGTACCGGGCTTAACTACATGGAGGATCTCTGCGACAGCGTATTTATCCTCCCTGCCAAATATCCGATCCTTCTGTCACAGACACTGGAGACCATGCTGTCTGAGGATGCCCCCTGCGTCCGCCCGGTCTTTGAAGGTCACCGGGGCCATCCGATCCTGCTCCGGGAAGAATTATTTTCAGAAATACTGACATACACCGGTGAAAACGGACTGCGCGGTGCATTGCGCCAACCGTCTATCGCCGCCCGCACAGCAGAAGTTTCCGTCAGCGATTCCGGCATCATTTTATCCGCAGACACCGTAGATTCCGATACTGAACGCTTCAATAAAAATGAGACACTTCCAATCTACGCCGTCGGAGAATTTCAGCTTTGCCGAGAAATCCCATTTTTCACATCCGAGACAGCCCGGTTTTTGATGCTGATCGAGCATACCGGTTCCATGCAGACCGCGTGCCGGCATATGCAAATTTCTTACAGCAAAGGCTGGAAGACGATCAAGTCCGTGGAAAGTCATCTCGGCTTTTCTCTGCTGCACACAAAAATAGGCGGGGGCGGAGGCGGTTCCTCCTCTCTCACAAAAGAGGGAACGGTATTTTTACAGAATTATCTGCGCGCAGAAGAACAGCTTTCTGCCTATGCCTCAGAACTGTTTCAAGAAATTTTTACCGGACAAAAAACACCTCTTAAAAACCTAGATTAGAGGAAAAGATTTCTAATTAAAAATTTAGATTGGGGAAAAAGATTAACTATTAAAAATTTAGATTGGAGAATCTTATGAAAACTATGAAAGAACTTTTTGAAATCCTTTTAGAACATGGAGAATCCGAAAATGACTGTATGATCGTGACTGTGACAAAAAGTTCCGGCTCTGCTCCCCGCGGCGCCGGCTCCCGCATGATCGTCCTCGCTGACGGAACGTCCCACGGAACGATTGGCGGAGGCTCCATTGAATACGAAGCAACAAAGCAGGCGCTTCTCGGGATCCAAGAGCAGACTTCCTTTTTGAAAGACTTTGTCTTAAGACCAAATGATGCTGCCGATCTCGGAATGGTTTGCGGCGGTCAGATCACTGCCTATTTTCAATATGTCTCCCATGAGAATACAGTCTTTCTAGATCAGTGCCGTTCACTGCTCGCCAACTGGGATCAGGCAAAACAACTCTGGCTCCTCCTCGATCTGACGGAAGAATCCAACTGGACCTTCCAGTATATGACCGATACCATAGACGCCTCGCTGCGCAATTTGACAGATTCTGGATATGCACTTCCAGAAGAGCCGTCCGAATATAGTATTGCCGGCAGGCATTATTACATCGAACCCCTCATCAAAGCCGGAACTGTCTATATCTTTGGAGGCGGACATGTGGCGCAGGAACTTGTTCCGGTACTGACACATTTGGATTTTCGCTGTGTCGTCTTCGATGACCGAAAAGAATTTGCCAACCCAGAACTATTCCCTTCTGCCTGCCGCTGCATCACTGGAAACTTTGAGCAGCTGTCAGATCTGATCGCCTTTCATCCGGAAGACTATGTCTGCATTATGACTCGCGGACATCTCTGTGACTACATTGTCCAAAAACAAGTGATGCAGACACCCGTCTCCTACATCGGCATCATGGGAAGCCGACGAAAATGCGAGACACTCCGCGAAAAACTTCTGGCTGACGGATTTACCAAGGAAGAGATTAACCGCTGCAAGTCCCCGATCGGGCTCTCCATCGGCGCTGAGACTCCTGCCGAGATTGCAGTCAGCATCGCAGGCGAATTGATCGCAACACGTGCAAATAACCCGCTTTAATATTATGCTCTAAAAAATTTGGACGTATGAACGACACTATTTCACTTCATACGTCCAGTGGAAGCAATCTTCTAATTTGCCCCACTGGATTCCGGTCAATGTATCATATAACCGCTGTGTGATTTCTCCGGTTTGAAAGTCATTGATGGTAATACTTTCCCCTTTATAATTTAATTTGCCGATTGGGGAAATGACAGCTGCTGTCCCGGTTCCAAAAGCTTCCTGCAGCCTTCCGTTTCTTCCTGCTTCCATTAATTCATCAATTGACAAATGACGCTCTTCTACGACATATCCCCAGGATTTTAACAATTGGATCACGGAATCACGAGTGACTCCCGGTAAAACCGTTCCATCACACGGTGCAGTCACAATTTTTTCATCGATGATAAACATCGCATTCATCGTCCCTACTTCTTCTACATATTTTCTTTCTACTCCATCAAGCCACAATACTTGCGTATACCCTAACTTTTCCGCTTTCACCTGAGCCGCTATACTTGCAGCATAGTTTCCACCACACTTTGCAAATCCTGTACCGCCTTTCGTAGCACGCACGTATTCATCTTCTACATAAATTTTAACCGGATTCACTCCCTCCGGGTAATATGCCCCAACCGGCGAGAGAATGATCATAAATTTATATGCATTGCTTGGGTGTACTCCCACCGCACGTTCCGTTGCAAACATAAACGGGCGAATGTACAGAGAAGTTCCTTCCGCCGTTGGGATCCAGTCTTTTTCATAAGAGACTAAAGTAGCAATCGCATCCACAAACAGTTCTTCCGGCAATACTTCCATACAAAGACGGCGGTTGGAATTTGCAAACCTTTTCGCATTCATTTCTGGTCTGAATAAAAGTAGCTTTCCTTCTTTTGTCCTATATGCTTTTAATCCCTCAAAGGTTTCCTGCGCATAATGTAAAACCATTGTTGCCGGATCCAGTGAAACTGGTCCATAAGGCTCAATCGTTGCATTATGCCAGCCTTTTTCTTTCGTCCAGTCCATCGTAAACATATAGTCTGTAAAATATTTTCCAAAGCCTAACGCATTCTCATCCGGCTTTTCTTTTAATTGTTCTGCGGGTATAAATTTTACTTCCATTGTAACTCCTCCTAAAATTATTTAGTTATCAGATTACACCTTTTTCCTCTTTTTTGTCAATAACCGTTTGACATTTCTTTGCATTTTCTCAATATGTAGTTCAATTTAATTTTATTCAAAAAAATAATTGACATCTAGTATTTTTTTCTTGTAATATATACGCAACGCATGAATACAAACACAATATCAAGATAACTTTTTTCCTGCTTTTTCTTCACAAAAGCTTTCAGCACTGGGATAAAGCAAGAAATAGGCCAAAAGTTACACTGTATTTTTATGCAATCTAAGTAGTACTACAAAACAAATCTGTGATTTCGTCTTCGTTTTCTCCTCTGTGAGGCTAGACGAAGTTTTTTATTTTTATTTCATGCTGTTATCAAAAAGGAATATGCAAAGGAGGAACTGTATGAATGGATTATTATTATTAGGAATTACGGCTGTTGTATTAATCGGAGCTTATCTGCTGTATGGCCGCTACTTAGTAAAAGAGTGGGGAATTGATGTAACTGCTAAAACACCCGCAGTAAAAAAAGAGGATGGGGTTGACTATGTCCCGAGCAATAAATGGGAGGTCTTTGCCCACCAATTTTCTTCTATTGCCGGCGCGGGTCCTGTCACCGGTCCTGTGATGGCAATGATGTTTGGCTGGCTTCCTGCATTTTTATGGATCATAGTCGGAGGTATTTTCTTTGGAGCCGTTCAGGATTTTGCTTCCCTTTATACTTCTGTAAAATCAGATGGGAAATCAATCGGCCAGCTTATTGAAGTATATATTGGAAAGACCGGAAGAAAGTTATTTTTCTTATTCTGCTGGTTATTTACATTATTGGTCATTGCGGCTTTCGCAGATATGGTTGCGGGAACTTTTCATGGTTTTCGCGCTGACGGCTCCAAATTACAACCAAATGCTGCGGCTGCTTCCATTTCTATTCTTTATGTTTTTGTGGCGATTGCATTTGGATTATTCTTACGCAAAACGAAAATCGACGGCTGGAAACAAGCTGTTTTAGGAATCGTACTGATTGTCGCTATGCTTGCAGCAGGAATTGCTTTTCCTGTTTATCTGCAAAAGCAAAGCTGGTTATATTTAGTGTTTGTTTATATTTTCTTCGCAAGTGTCACCCCTATGTGGCTCTTAAAACAACCGCGTGACTATTTGACTACCTTCTTATTTGTAGGAATGATCATTGCAGCTGTCATCGGAGTTGTGATTTCAAATCCTACGATCTCAACACCGGTCTTCACCGGTTTTGTCTCTGAGAGTGGAAGTTATTTATTTCCAACACTGTTTGTCACCATTGCCTGCGGTGCAGTAAGCGGATTCCATTCTTTAGTATCAAGCGAGACGAGCAGCAAACAGATTCGAAATGAAAAAGACATGCTGCAAGTGGGCTACGGCAGTATGCTTCTGGAATCTCTGTTAGCTGTATTAGTAATTGTAATTGTAGGCTCTTTGACAAATTTAGCCGACACCGGTGTATTAAATAATGATCTGGCCGCTATGGCATTGGCAGACACCGCTACTCCTTTTACGAAATTCTCCGTAGGGGTAACGGGATTGATCAGTAAGCTTGGAATGCCTCAAGAATGGGGATTATGCATCATGACTATGTTCGTTTCTGCTTTGGCTTTAACTTCCTTAGATGCTGTTGCACGTATCGGAAGACTCTCTTTTCAGGAATTATTTGAAATCGAAGAAGGCAAAGCAGTTTCACCGGCTGTAAAAGTTCTGACAAACAAATACTTTGCAACAATCATCACACTGGCCGGCGGATATCTGTTAAGCTTAGGTGGATATAATAACATCTGGCCACTGTTTGGTTCTGCAAATCAGTTATTAGCCGCTATGGTATTGATTTCTTTATCTGTATTCTTAAAAGTGACAGGCAGAAAGGGATTCATGTTATACGCACCAATGACAATGATGTTAGTTGTGACCATGACATCCTTAGGAATGAGCGTTTACTCCATCTGCAAAAAAATATTCGTAACCGGAGGATTTGCCTTCTTAACAGATGGATTACAATTATTCTTTGCTCTTTTACTCATGGGACTTGGCTTGTTGATTGCATTCTCTTCCGGCAAAAAACTTGTGGAGCGCAAACCTCAACCGAACCGTGATTCGCTTGTCCGAGAATAAAAATCTTCTGTTGTGAAAAAGCAGGAATTGCCTTTAAGACAACTCCTGCTTTTTTCAATCGATTAAACTTCCCACATATGGAAATCCACCCGTCACATTTCCTTTTTCTATCTATCCTCTCACCTTTATCTATTTAAAATTTTCAGAATCATATCTGCGCTTCCCACATTATACCCTGCAACACCATAGATTCCTCTCATTTCCTGATTGACAATGACAATCAGCGGCAGTTTGCCCGGCTCCAGATACATCCTTCTTGCCAGCGTCTCCATATCTGCTCCAAAGTCGTCTACAAGAAACTGGGCATGCTCCAGTTCTGCGAGTGTTTTCGCAAGCGTCGGATCCTTTTTCACTTCCATATCCCGGACTACAAAATACAGATTCGCAGGCAGTTGATTATATGCCTCACTCCTCTGTCGGATCTCATTTAAAAGATGTTCGGTCGGCTCTTTTCCTTCCTCCAACCAGAGGAAGAGCCCTTCCTTTTCTTTTACCAGTTCCGAAAGATGACATTGCGTTCCATCTTCTTTCTGCACCGTAAAGTCTGTGATTGCATTCTCTTCCAGCATGTCTTTGACATCTGCCTCCTTCTGTTCGAGAACAATATGCCGTTTTTCCCCTTCTTTCAATACAAACACAAACTGTTTGGCAAACACATTTCCATTTGGCAGACGGTTCGCTGTGAGAATCTTATACCGTCCCGGGAACAGAGGGATCTCCCCATAGACTGGAAGCCCGTTCTCATCACTCAGCCGCAATGTCTGATATTTCGTTCCATCAAATTTCGCGATCGTCCAGTTTTGATAGTATGTCCATGTCTTTCCTTCCTGCTGCTCGACAACAATCCCTGCTGTCCGCACTTCCGACTGTCCTTCATACTCTTCCAATGCCACAAATGCACCGTCCTTCCACACTTCCAGTATGCGATCAGATGGATTCAGACGGGCAGGGATTCCAAGTGTTCTTAATATCTGCACACTTACTACCCGTTTGGTCAGTGCACTTCCATATCCGGTGGTGAGTGCGCCCTGTGCAGAAGTGATCAGATTTCCATACTCTAACTGCTCATCGGACTTCAGATGTGCACAGACAAATTCCCACACATACTTTGGCTCCTCCGCCATCTTCTGCCTCTCTTCCTCCGAGAGCCATGACAGCAGAAATCTTCGGAATGGACGAATCATCTCATTATCCACGCGCGGACATAAGATATACGGTACAAATAACTCTTTGTCCCATTTTCCCGCAAAGACTGCCGCATGCCTGCAATGTTCTTCTAAACTATCTGCGGTAATATCCAGATAATCTTTTTCCCGAAGACTATTTAACAGCTCCATCTTTAGTGCAGGTTCCATCTCCTTTTCAAGAAATTTTGCAATCTCCCTCTGATTTCCACACGCAAGCTTCATAATCTCCACTGCACGCGCCCGAAACCGTTCCGGCATACATTCTGCTGCCTTTATCGCCACCTCTTCATCATAAAAAGCCGCTTCCTTTGCCATGCATTTTTCTGTCGCTTTTCTGCTTTTTTCTCTTCCAAACAAAATTTCTTCTTCCGACTGCACGCAACGATTGACCGGAGAATCTTTCGGAGCGGTCACGATCATCTCCGTCCATACATCTAGCTGACAGTCTGTCTGCCCCAGTCTCAGTATACAGCTGTGCTGCTTTGCCACATCTACGAGTTGTTCCGCATAGGCTCCATCCTTGTATGCAGTCACCTGCAAAGTGCCAAATCCAGTCTCCAGCACTTTCTTTCCCTTTGCATCTGTACGGGCACAGGCAATTTCTCCAAACTCTGCATAGTTCAACACCTCAAAGCGGATCTCTGCTCCCGAAGCCGGAGTACCGTCAGCATTGAGCACCGTCACTTCCACATTGGTCGTTTTTGCATACGTTTTCAACTGATTAGCCACAAGAGCCATACCTGTTCGTCCGACCAGCTCTTCCTTCGGTCTGACCGGGAGCAGCCAGCGGGAATGTACCATCATTGCCCGGGAGGATGCATTCGTGAACCATCCCTTATTCAGAACTTCCTCCGGCTCACATGCTCCCAGAAACTTCCACGTTCCATCGCTCCAGACTTCCACCCACGCATGATTATCATCACAGTGAGACCAAAGTGGAACATACACCTGCCTTGCCGGAATCCCGACACTTCGGAACACGGATACTGCAAAGGTGGACTCCTCCCCACATCTGCCATATGCGGAACGGTACACGCACTCTGCACTTGCAGTTCTGTCATCTGTCGTGCGATACGTCGCCTCCTCGGCACACCAGTAATTGATCTCCAAAATCGCCTTCGCCATCGAAAGCCCCTCAATCCTCTTATGCAACTTTTCATAGAAAAACGGCCGACACGGTGTCAGATCTTCATTATTTACTCGATGGTGGAGTATATAGCCCGCAAAAACCTCCTCCGGAATCGTTCCCGCAAACGGACCTGCCTCCCATAAAAACACTCCATGCTTTGCATAAGATAAAAACAATTCCGCCTCATAATCTGCCGCATCACTGACCGGCATCGAAGCATAAAGACATTTCAGCGCCTCCGCCTCATCGTCACTGCATTTGGAAAGGGCAGTCTCCACCTCTGTTCTCCTCTCTCCAAGACGGTTCAGCTGCACTTCAAAGCTACGCTCTATCTCCTGCATAAATTTTTGTGTAAACATATCGTTTCCCCACCTCTCTTTCAGCATCTTTCATCTGTTTTCGCCTGATCTTTTCTCATTATAGCACCTCATTTTATGACTCAACAAGATACTTCTTTAAAGTTTAAAGCACTTTTCCCCATATGCAAATAAGGCTGCCATCCTGCATTTTCTGCAAGGATGACAGCCTCATCTTATTTTATTGTAGTGTTTTCACAATACAATTATTTTAAGTTAACTTCAGCACCTTCTGCTTCTAATTTAGCTTTCATTTCTTCAGCTTCTGCTTTAGAAACGCCTTCTTTAACTACCTTAGGAGCTCCGTCTACTACTTCTTTAGCTTCCTTTAATCCAAGTCCTGTGATTTCACGAACAACTTTGATTACTTTAACTTTAGATGCTCCAGCAGAAACTAATTCTACGTCGAACTCATCTTTCT